>Ga0101944_10000228_pt1 | contig 181962 bp, 123 predicted proteins | sample DewCreD2012metaG_FD_75245 | JGI IMG/M metagenome (GOLD analysis project Ga0101944, IMG submission 75245) | Hot spring sediment bacterial and archeal communities from British Columbia, Canada, to study Microbial Dark Matter (Phase II) - Dewar... ...
GCGTGGTGCTGGAAGCCGGCAGAGCAGACTCACCGGCCGCGCGGGCGGCCCTCGAGCGGTTGTGTCGCGCGTACTGGTATCCGCTGTACGCCTACGCACGGCGCCGCGGTTATCCGCCGGAGGAGGCCAAGGACCTCACGCAGGGCTTCTTCGCCGATCTCCTTGAGCGCCGCGATCTGACCACGGTCACACCCGAACAAGGCCGGTTCCGCTCCTTCCTGCTCGCCGCCCTGAACCACTACCTGGCCAACGAGTGGGATCGCACCCAGGCCCGCAAACGCGGCGGCGGCCAACCGGCGCTCAGCCTTGACGACGAGTCCGCCGAAGACCGCTATCGTCTCGAACCGGCAGACCCCGCCACGCCCGAAACCTTGTTCGAGCGGCGTTGGGCGCAGACGGTGGTGACGCGAGCCGTCGAACGCCTCCAGGCCGAATACACCCAGGCGGAAAAGGGCGGACTTTTCGAGGAACTCCAGGGGTTCCTGTCGGATCCGAAAGCGGCGGCGCGCGCGGAGATTGCGGCCCGGCACAGCATCAGCCTCAACGCCGTGGACGTGGCCATTCATCGCCTGCGCAAACGGTACGGCGAGTTGCTCCGCGAGGAGATCGCGCAGACTGTCAGCCGCCCGGAGGAGGTGGAGGCGGAAATCCGCGCCTTGATCCGCGCGGTCGCCCAAGATCCCGCCACGCCCGACTGAACCGCCCGGACCGGCAAGGTTCGAACGCTCTTGCTTCTAAACCATGGCAGACGTGACCGCCCACCCACGGCCGCAGTGCCCGGTCTGCCGGGCGGAATTGCCGGACGCCGGCCCGCCCGGCTGGTGCCCGCGCTGCCTGCTCGCCGCCGGCCTTCCCGAAGCGGAGCAGGACGGCGGGCGCGACCCCGATCCCACTCCGATCCTCCTGCGTCCCGCCCCGCCGGAGGCCGTGAAGTTCTTCAGTTATGGCGGCTACGAGTTGGTCGAGGAGATCGCCCGCGGCGGCATGGGCGTGGTGTTCCGCGCGCGCCAGACCCGGCTGAACCGGGTCGTGGCGCTCAAGTTCATCCACCCCGGCCGGTTGAACTCCGCCGAGGCGGTGCGGCGTTTCCGGCTCGAGACCGAGGCGGCAGCCCGGCTCGAACACCCGAACATCGTGCCGATCTACGAGGTGGGCGAAAGCGCCGGCCAGCCGTACTTCGCCATGCCCTTGATGACCGGCGGCACGCTGGCCCAGGCCATCTCCAAGGTCGGTTTTCAAGGCTCGGATCCCCGACGAGCGGCCCGGCTTGTGGCCACCCTCGCGCGGGCGGTCCATTACGCCCACCAGCGCGGGATCGTTCATCGCGACCTCAAGCCAGGAAACATCCTGCTGGACTCGGCCGGTGAGCCGCACCTGACGGACTTCGGCCTGGCCAAGGTGCTAACCGAAGGCCAGGACCTGACCCAGACGATGGCCGTGCTGGGCACACCGCACTACATGGCGCCCGAACAGGCCGCGGGAAAGGCCGGCGACGTGGGACCGGCCACGGACGTGTACACCCTGGGCGTCATCCTCTACGAGCTGTTGACGGGCGCCCCGCCTTTCACGGGCCACACGCCCGTGGAGGTCTTGCACCGCGTGGCCGAGGAGGAACCGGTGCCGCCAAACCGAATGCGTCGCCTCGCGCAACGGCGAGCCGCGATCAAGTCCGAGGTCCGAAGCCCGAACTCCGAAATAGACGCCGACCTCGAAACGATCTGCCTCAAATGCCTGCGGAAGGATCCGGCGCAGCGTTACACTTCCGGCGCCGCGTTGGCGGAGGATCTGGACGCCTGGCTGGGCGCTCGCCCCATCAGCGCCCGGCCCTTGGGCGTGGCCGAACGCGCCTGGCGACGCTTCCGGAAGCGGCCGGTCACCACCGCGCTCGCCGCAGTGGCTACCCTCGCGCTTGGCGGGTGGGGATGGCTTTACTTTCAGCTCCCGCCCGGCCCGACCCTCGCCTACGATGCGACCGAGGCCTACTGGAAAGGTCGAGAGGCATGGAACAAGCGGACCGTGGCTGGTTACTACGAGGCCCGCGACCGCTTCCAGGAAGCCCTCCGGACTGATCCCGGATTCGTTCCGGCATGGACCGGCCTGGCCGACATCCACGTCCTGGGCTGGCTGTTCACGGATGACAATCCGCGGTCCTTGGGCGCGAAGGCGCATGACGCGGTGCGCCGGGCGCTCGAGTTGGCTCCCGACCGCGCCGAAGCCCATGCCACGCTGGGTTTTCTGCTCTCGTATTACGACTGGGATTGGACCAACGCGTTCCGTGAGTTCGAACGGGCGATCCAACTGAAGCCGGACTACACGCCTGCGTACTACTGGTACGCCCTTTCACTGGTGCGGTACGGACGGACCAGCGAGGCCATTGCCCGGGCCCGGCAAGGACAGACACTCGACCCGAACAACCCGGTGGCGGCATGGTATGTAGGCTCTGTGCTCTACTATGCAGGCGAATACGCGGAGGCGACCAACCAGCTCCACCGCACCTTGGCGCGGGCGCCCAGCTTTGCTTACGCCCACACGTACCTTGGGATGGCGCACCTGGCCATGCGCCAGGTGCCCGAGGCCATCCGCTGGTTGGAGGCGGGCCGCAAGATCAGCCCCTGGACCTGGTCCCGCGCCTGGCTGGCGGCAGCCTACGCGTTGTCCGCGGACCCGGCGGACCAAGCCAGGCTCGAGGAACTGCTCGCGCCGGTGCGGAATCCACCCGGGGGTTACGCCTCAGTCTATCCGCTGGCTGTTGTGCATGCGGTGCTCGGGGAAAACGAGCGGGCGCTGGAGTACCTCGATCGGGAATATCGCGTCGGCTCGCCGGCCATCACCTGGATCCGGGTGGACTGGCCGTTCGACGGGATGCGGGATCATCCGCGCTTCAAGGAACTGCACCGCAAGGTTGGCCTGCCAGAATGACATCGGTCAGAACGGAATGCGCCGCGCGCACCACGAAAGACGCCAGAACCGGTAAGGATCAGCGCGAATTTCTTCTGTAAAGAGACGGATGCGCGACCAGCTCCGGTTGGGCCGGGGAACCGCCGCGGTCCTCAAACAATGAAGAAACCAATGAAACTGGGGACCACAGCCAAAGCCGCCGCCAAAGGGCGCAAAAGGCGCCCGACGGAGCGGGGCTTCGCCCCCGGATGCATCGTACCGTCGCGAGCCTTCACGCTGATCGAATTGCTGGTGGTGATCGCGATCATCGCGATTCTGGCCGGCCTGCTGTTGCCGGCCCTGGGCAAGGCCCGGGGGATGGCGCAGGCCACGGCCTGCCGAAACAACCTCAAGCAACTCCAGTTGGCCTGGCTGACCTACGTGGCGGACCAGAGTGACGCCCTGCCATCCAACCACGAGGACGCCGACGGGGGCCAGGACAGTTGGCACAGCAAGGCGCCTTCGTGGGTTACCGGCAACGCCTACACGGACGTTACCACGTCGAACCTCCAGCAGGGTCTGCTCTTCCCTTACTCGGGTGCTGAGGGCGTTTACCGTTGTCCTGCGGACAGGTCCACCGTGCGCAACGAGGGCAAGCGACGCCGCACCCGCCATTACGCAATGAGCATCTACATGAACGGGGTCGGAACCTCCACCGGAACCTGGAGCCATTCCGGCCTGTTCTGGCGCAAGCAGACGGGCATTACGGACCCGGGGCCGTCGGGCGCGTTTGTCTTCATTGACAACCATCCGGCGACCTCGGCGGGTGGGACGTTCATCGTGGTCCAGCCTTTTCTCGAACACGAATGGGACTGGGCGCATTTCCCGGACGCCCGCCACCAGAATGGCGCCAACCTCAGCTTCGCCGACGGCCACGTCGAGCCTTGGCGGTGGCGGGAGGAGAACACGCTCAAGCTCGTCCGCGAGTGTTGGTGGGGCTGGAAGCCCGGCCGGTCGGGCGACCGCGACCTGGCCCGGTTGCAGGCCTGCATCCCGAGCGCCCGCAAACGCTAGCTCGATCCCGGCACGAGCGCCATCGCCGTTGTCACTGTTGCCGCGTCCTGGTCCGACGGCGCGCGCCACCGCCAGTGGCCGTCAAGGGGTTGAACCAACGCAGGCCCTGGAATCGCGTGAACCCCGCGTCGTTCGTGTGCAGGACGGCGTTGTGGTCCAGCGCCAGCGCGGCGAGTTGCGCGTCAGTCACCAGATTGCCAGCCGTCCCCAATCCTTCGAGCAGCCCCAGGACTTGCCGGACATGGTCGGGACCGGCTTCGAGGAGTTGCACCGGCGGTTGTTCGAGCCACGTGCGCACGTGTCCCGCAGCCTCGGTTGGGGTCATGGGCTGCAGGAACACCCGCCCGCTGGTGGCGAGGCGGACAAAGCCGAACACCACGACCTGGGGCAGGCCGACCGGCTCGGTTCCGGTCAGGCAGGACCGCCACCACGCTGACGCGGCGGCATGGAACGGCGAAGTCGAATCGCAGGCGTACAGCAGCAGGTTGATGTCGGGGATGATCACCGGTCCTCCGGACGGCGTTGTTTCTGCTGCCAGGCGGAGATCTCCAGGTCGTCCGCGAGTTGGTTAAGCCCGGCGGGATCGAGGCCCGCCCGCAAACCGAGCGGCCGGGCCTTGAGCACAAGGGGCCGGCGCGCGGCCGGAGCCGGCCGCCGGCCGAGGCCGGCGCGGACGGCCGCGTTGAGCGTCTGCTTGAAGCTGGTCCGGGTCCGGTGCATCGCCTCGCGCAACAGCCGTTCCACATCCTTGTCCAAGGTTACCGTGGTTCGCATAAACCGCATCATGATGTACCAAGATTTGCTGTCAAGATGTCAACCTGCCCCATCAGAGCGGCGCAGACTCGGACGAGCCTCGAAATCCCGGGGTGCAACTGTCCGCATCCGCCGGATGGGCGGGCAGGTCCGGTAAGGTTTTGCCCGATTTGCTTCTGAACAAGAGTGACGTCGGGCCTTCGACCCCCTCCCCTTGGAATGGCGCCGGGGGCTCCACGCACAACGAACCACACTCAGCAAACCTATGAAACGAATGCAGTACCTCTTCGCAGCCGCGCTGATCCTGGCCCGCGGCGCCGCTACCACTGCCGTGTGCGCCGAACCGATCCTTTACGCCACCGCCGGCGCGGGCACCACGCTGGTCAGGATTGATGTCGGCGCGCAGAAAGTCACCACCCTCGGCGACTTCGGGGTGCCGGGCGCCGACGCCATCGCCATCAACGCGAAGGGCGAAGCCTACACCATCACTCACGGTTGGCCACCGGGTGGCGATTCGCAACTGGCTCGCGTGAACCTGGCCACCGGCGTCGCCACCCCCTTCGGGGTCCTGAACAAGCCTGAGAACTTCATGGGGCTGGGCTTTGCCCCGGACGGCACGCTCTATGGCGTCAACGCCGGCAGCGGCACGGCCGACGCGGGAAGCCTGTACCGCTTCGACCTCGCCACCGGGGCAGCCACAAAGGTGGGCGTGACCGGCGGTTGCTTCGACATCATGGACCTGGCCTGGGCGCCCGATGGCACGATGTACGGGGCGGTGAACGACGCGCTCTACCGGGTGGATGCGGTGACGGGTCAGGCGACGCTGGTGACCCGGCTGCAAGGCGTGTCACGGGTGATGGGCCTGGCCATTGACCACTTCGGCAACTTCTACGTGTCCGAGATCGTGACCAATGCGCCCTTGTTCCGTGTCAATCCCGCCACCGGCGCCACGACCAAGCTCTTCGACACGGGTGTGGATTACGTTCACGGGCTGGCGATCCGCCCGCCGTCGCCCGGCGGGCCAATCATCTACGCCACGGGCGAGTCGGGCACCCAGTTGGTCCGGATTGATATCGGCGCCAGCAACGTGACCGTGATAGGCTCGACCAGGGTTCGCGGCGCGCTGGCCGTCGCCATCCGGCCCGACGGGCCGATCTACACCGCCGTCGAGTCGGGCACGAGCGATTCCGGAACGCCCAAACTGGCGACCTTCGATCTGGCGACGGGCAAGGCCACCGTGTTCGGTCCCGCCATCCCGAAGCTCATGGGGCTCACCTGCCTGCCCGACGGCCGGCTCTTTGGCGTCAACGCCCGGTTCGATCGCTCGTTCTACGTGGTGGACCCGGTCACCAGCAAAGCGACCCGCGTGGGTGCGGCTGGCGCCGGCGGCGACATCATGGACCTGGCGTGGCATCCGGACGGCACACTTTACGCCATCGAGCCCACCGCGCTGTATCGGGTGGACCCGGTGGCGGGCAAGCGCACCTTGGTCAAGTCACTCAGGGGGCTCTCGAATCCTATGGGGCTGACGATTGATCACGACAGGACGATGTACGCGGCCGACCACGTTGATCAGTCGCCCATCAAACGGATAGATCCCGTCACGGGGCAGACCACACTCATGGTACAAACCCGGGTCAATTACATCCACGGCCTCTGCATCGCGCCGGCTCCGGTGGCGCGGATCACGCGGGCAGATGATCGGCTGGAAATCGCCTGGCCCGCGTGGGCGGCAGGCCACGTACTGCAATCCGCTCCCCATCTGGGCGGCGACACCGTCTGGGTGCCCGTACCGAGCGTTCCGGTAACCGGAGGCGATCGGGTGACGACAACTTGGGGCCTCAGTGATCCGGCGCGTTACTTCCGGCTCATGAGACCCTGATCCCGCGCGTGCACCGTCGTCGCCCGACAGCGGCGCGGCTGCACGGTCGTGGGGGAAACAGGCCGCCGCCCGTTTCCTCCCGGGCACGCGGGCAGTTCACTTCGCCGCTCAGGTGAGCGGCGCCAGCCGGGGTCGGTGAATCCGTGTGGCCGGCCCCCGCTGCCGACGCTGCCGAGCCAAAGCGAGATGCGCGCCCGCGCGCGTGTACGGGGATTTCAGCTTCACCGAGCAGAACTGGGTGCGTATGGTTTGACCTTGTGCGGGCCGGCCACCCGGCTTTTGGTGAAATGTTCACCGATTGGCAGCTCAGGCTACCGGAGCGCGTACGTGCCCGTACATGCAGCATGATTCGCCTCCGGCACCTGTTTATCTCGCCCGGGCACAATTACCGCGGCCATCACGGCCGGCCACCGGGAGAGCATCCCATCGTGGAAGTGGACGCCATCGAATGTGTGGCCGGCCGGGGCATCCGCGGCGACCGCTACTTTGATTACCAACCTGATTTCAAGGGACAAATCACGTTTTTCGCTTGGGAAACCCTCACCGCCCTGTGGGCGGCACTGAGCGTGCCACCTGCGGAGCGCCATCCGGCTGCCACCCGCCGCAACGTGCTCACCGAGGGCGCTGACCTGCCCGCGCTGATCGGCGCTGAGTTCGAAATTCAAGGCGTGCGGTTCCTTGGCACCGAGGAATGCCGGCCGTGCTACTGGATGAACACCGCCTTCCGCGACGCGCGCGCGGAGACCTGGCTCCAAGGTCGCGGCGGCCTGCGGGCGAAAATCCTTACCGACGGCTGGCTGCGACGGGACGTTTGAGAGCACCATCCCATGAATACCCCGGCCGGGCTGGCCTCTCCAGCATTCAGCGCCGTAATCCTCGCCGGCGGGCGGTCCACCCGGATGGGGCGTGACAAGGCATTTCTCAAGTTTCATGGCCGGCCGTTGCTGGCACGGCAAATTGCACTGGCGCGCGCGCTCGGGCCGGTGGAAGTGCTCATCTCTGGCCGGGCCAACGCCGACTTCACCGAGTTCGGCTGTCCGGTCATCCATGACCGCGTGCCCGACGCCGGCCCGCTGGCCGGTATTGCCGCCGCGCTGGAGAACGCCCGCGCCCCGCTCGTGCTGGTGCTGGCGGTGGACCTGCCGCACCTCACGCCGGCGGTGCTCGAACGGGTGCTGGCCACCGCCGGGGCAAGTCGCGGCGTGGTGCCGCGGCTGGTCGGCCGGGTTGAGCCGCTGGCCGCGCTGTATCCCCGATGCGCGACGGCCCTGGCCGGCGAGCAACTGGCCCGACACCGTTATGCTGTGCGTGAGTTCGCGCAGTTGTGCGAGCAGGCCGGCTGGGTGCGTTTTCTGGACCTGCCGTCCGAGTGGGCCGGCGCCTTCGCCAACTGGAACTCCCCGGCGGACGTGGCTCGGCGGCCTTTGGCCTGATCCGGTGCCGCGCTGGGTCACTGAACCTTGGCCGGTTCAGAGCGCGCGGTTGTGTCCCGGGTACCGAGCACCAGCGACCCCAGGGTGTTGAGCAGAAACAGCCCCACGGCCAGCGTGTTGCCCGCCGCGCCCCACGCCCGCCCGGCCGGCCAGTTCAGCGCGTCGCCGGCCAGGCGCACCAGCAACGAGGCATGCAACAGGGCCAGCGGCATGTAGGCGGTGGGCAGAAACCGCACCGGCAGACCCAGCACGCTCGGGAAGATCACCGGTGCGTGGCCGAAGATCATCGCGAACACAAACCCCAGGAAAAAGGCGTGCAGCGCGGCGTCGTAGCGGATGCCGCTCGTTTGCGGCCATTGCCAGGCAATCAGCGCCCCGGCCACCATCAGCCACCCATAGCCGCCCAGCAAACACACCGCCATGAACCGCGGCAGCCCCGGGTGCCGCACGGTCCGCCAGGCCAGATCAAACCGCATCAGCCAGGCCGCCAGCGCGACCACCCCCGCTCCGAGGAGCAGTCCGCCCCACCAGGCCGCGCCGTGGGCGAGGAGCAATCCCGCGCCCAGCCCGCCCAATGCCGCGAACAACCACGGTCGCGCCCGCGGGTCGGGCTGTTGAAACCGCGTCAACTCGATGCGTTCGCCCAGGATGGTCAGCAGCAAAAACGCGAGCCACCACGGCACCACCTGCGGCACCGCCACGCCTCCGGCCCAGAGCGCGTTACCGACCAGCCAGCACCCGGCCCCGAGGCTCATCACCCGATTGGACAACACGGGTTGGATTTTCAGAATCCGCAGGGTCACCAGCACGAACACCGCGCCGGCCGCCGTCAACGCCCAGCGCGGTCCGGGGCCAAGCCTGCCCGCCGCGAGGGCCAGGCCGCCGCCCCCGGCCAGGGCCGGCGCCAGAAAGGTCCACCACCGCCGCAGTCCCACGGCGCGTTCCAGGCTGATGAGCGTGCCCAGAAAGCCGCCCACCATCAGCGGGCCGTGGTAGGTGATCCAGTTGGCGTGCTCGACCGGCAGCGGCACGCCGCTCACCGGCACCCGCAGCAGCCCGCCCCAGAGGCCTGTCACCAGACACGCCATGCCACTGAGCAGCAGCACCACCCGCAGTCCGCGGGGATTGAACACGCCAGCCGTTGTCACGCCGCGAGCCTAACGTCCGGGTGAACGGATGCATCATTGTTTCGCACGCCAGGGGGTGATCCGGCGTGGCTGCGGCGTCCGGCCGAGGTTAAACCGGGCCTCCGTCCGGGCCGCTCAAAACCGGGGCGGTTGCGTGGCGTCTTTCCCGGGTTCACCTTCCGCCCGTCAACTCTAAGAGAAGAATCAACGAGCGTGACTCGGAAAAACCTGTGGCATGTGCCCGGATTTTACTCCCTCGGACTGTCCGCCGGGTGAAGTGAGGCGGCCGGCCACGGACCCCCTATGCGAGGTCTGCGGCGCGCCCGGCGCCCTGGAGTTGGGTGGCCGCCGCCTGTGCCCGGACTGTTACCACCTCAGCGGCGCCTGTTGCCCCGAATTCGGCGCTTGGGACGCCTGGCGAGAAGCGTTGCTCGCGCCGCCCGTGGAACCGTGACCCGGCTCCCCCGGCTCTCCGCTTGTGCCCCCGGCCGGGCGGCCGGGCTTAAAGCTTGTCGCGGGTCAAGGTCCGGCCGCCCCGGCCCACGTTACCTTGCTCGTGCCTGGTGCCGCTGCTCAATGCCGGGCAGACGGTCCGGTGAAGACGGCATGAAATCCGCCCCGCTCGCGCTGGTTTCCGAGGTGGCTCCGCCGCCGGCCCTCACGTGGCGCCTGAACCGCCACGAACTGGCCGGCGCGTTTGGCGACCTGGGCACGGACCTGCCGTTGCTTGCCGCGATGATCCTGGCCGCCCGGCTGGACGCCGCCAGCGTGTTGATCGTCTTTGGGGCGCTCCAGGTGTTCACGGGCCTGGTGTACCGGATGCCCATGCCGGTGCAGCCGCTCAAGGCCATGGCCGCGCTGGTCATCACCCAGCAACTCAGTCCCGGGGTGCTTTACGGCGGCGGCCTGGCCATCGGCGTCATCGTGTTGCTGCTCGCGCTGAGCGGGTCGCTGAGCTGGCTGGCGCGGGTCATTCCCGTGCCGGTGGTGCGCGGCATCCAGTTCGGCCTGGGGCTGCAACTGGCCCTGCTGGCCGGACGGGATTTCATCGCCCGGGAAGGCCCGGTGGGCTGGACGCTGGCCGCAGCGGCCTTTGCGCTGGCGATCCTGCTCTGGGGCAACCGGCGCTGGCCGGCAGCCCTGGCCGTGGTGGGGCTGGGCGCAGGCTACGCCGCCCTGTTCCGGCTGGACTGGGCCGCACTGGGCGCGGGGGTGGGGTTTACCCTGCCGAGCTGGCACGCGCCGACCGCCGCCGACGTGCTCACCGGGCTGCTGGTGCTCGCGCTGCCGCAACTGCCGCTTTCGCTGGCCAATTCCCTGCTCGCCACGCATCGCCTGGCGGCCGACCTGTTCCCGGACCGCGCCCCCACGATGCGCAAACTGGGCCTGACCTACGCTGCCATGAACCTGGTCGCACCCTGGCTGGGCGGGGTGCCCGTTTGCCACGGCAGCGGCGGGATGGCCGGACACCACGCCTTCGGCGCGCGCGTGGGGGTGTCGGTGATGATTTACGGCGGCCTGTTTCTGGCGGCCGGCCTGTTCTTCAGCGGGAGCTTCGACACGTTGATTCACGGCTTTCCGCGGGCGGTGCTGGGCGTGCTGCTGTTTTTCGAGGGCCTGGCCCTGCTGCGCCGGGTGAGCGCCGCCGGCCTCGACACACGCGGCTGGCTGGTCACGCTGGTGACCGCGCTGTGCGCGGCGGGCCTGCCCAGCGGTTACCTCATCGGCCTGGCCGCGGGCTGGCTCACGCACGTCGGGTTGGCCCGCCAACCGGCAACCACGCAATCCCCGGACGCCTGACTTACCCAACCATGCGCATCCTCTACTTCGCCCACCTCAAGGACGTGACCGGCCGCGCCGTGGAAGAAATCGCCGGCGCGGGCGAAACCGACGCGGACGGCCTCTGGCGGCAACTCCTGGCCGCCCACCCGGGGCTGGCGCGGTTCCGCCCCTCGGTGCGGCTGGCGAAAAACGCCGAGTACGCCAGCCCCGGCACGCGCTTCACCGACGCGGACGAAGTGGCGCTGATCCCACCCGTCTCGGGTGGTTGAGCCGAACCCGCGGCATGGACATCGAAATCCAGCTCACAGCGACGCCCATCCCGGGCCGATCCGTCCCTCCGCCGCCCGGCGCGGGGGCGTGGGTCGAATTTCGCGGCGTGGTGCGCGGCGAGGAGGCGGGGCGGGCAATTGCCGCGCTCGAGTACGAGGCGTACGCACCGATGGCCGAGCGCCAGATGCGGCACATCCTCGAGGACCTCGCCCGCCAACACCCCTGCCTGGCCGCGCGCGTGGTGCACCGCGTGGGCCTGGTGCCCGTGGGCGAGGCGGCGATTTACGTGGCCGTGGCTGCCCGCCACCGCGCCGAGGCCTTCGCCCTGCTGGCGGCGTTCATGGACCGGCTCAAGCAGGACGTGCCGATCTGGAAGCGGCGGGCCATTGAACTCGAGTCTCCGGCCGGCCTGTCGAACACGTCGCCCGCAGGCACAAACTTCCAGTCCGCCCCCTCGCGAGTTTCCGACCTGCCGACCGTCCAAGCCGCGCCGGGGTCAAACAACGACCTGCCCGTCGCCGCCGACGCGGTCGTGGCGCTGGTGCGTTCGCTCTGCCCGCTGTTGGAGGCGGAGCGGGTGGACCTGGCTGTGGCCGGCGGGCGGGTGCTGCGCGAGCCGGTGACCACGCCCGAGGATCAACCGCCGTTTGACCGCGCAGCGATGGACGGCTTCGCCGTGCGGCTCGACGACCGGTCCACCACCTTCCGTGTGGTGGACGCGATTCGCGCGGGCGACTGGAAGCCACACGAGCTGCGCCCGGGCGAGGCCGTGCGCGTGGCCACCGGCGGCGCGCTGCCGGACGAGGGGTTGCAGGTGATCCCGCAGGAAGACACGCACGTCGAGGGCGACCGGGTGACGGTGTTGCGCCGGGAGCCGGAGCGGTTCATCCGGTTCCGCGGCGAGGACGCCCGCGCAGGGCAGGTCCTGGTGGAGGCCGGCACGGTGCTTTCGCCCGGAGCGCTGGCGTTGCTGGCCGGCCTGGGCGTGGCCCGGCCGCTGGTGGCCCGGCTTCCGCGCGTGGTTCACCTGGCCACGGGCAACGAAATTGTCCCCCCCGATCAGGCGCCGACACGCGGGCAGATTCGCGACTCGAACTCGACGCTGGTCCGGGCGTTCCTGGCCGGCTGGGGGATCGTGCCCGAGCAGACTCGGGTTGCCGAAGACGCCTCGGCACTGGCATCCGGTATCGGGCATCTGGCCTCCGGGGTTTCTGCCCCCGACCTGTTGCTTATCTCCGGCGGCGCCAGCGTGGGCGCGCATGATTTCACGCGCCGGGCGCTGGAGGCGGCGGGCTTCACGATTCACGTGCGCAAGACCGCGGCGCGTCCGGGCAAGCCGCTCCTCGTCGCGACGCGCGGCGCCACGCTGGCCTTCGGGCTGCCGGGCAATCCGCTGGCGCATTTTGTGTGCCTGCACCTGTACGTGCGGGCCGCGCTCGAGGCGTGGTCGGGCCAACCGGCGACGGGGTTCACCCCGGGCGTGCTGGCCGCCGAGCTGGCGGCGGACGGTTCCGCCCGGGAGACCTTCTGGCCGGCGCGCTGGCATTGGGCGGCCGACGGGACGGTCAGACTGACGCCGCTGCGGTGGAGCAGCTCGGGCGACCTGACGGCGCTGGCCACGGCCAATGCCCTGGTGTGGGTGCCGGCAGGCACGGAGCGCCTGGCGCGCGGCCGTCCCGTGCAATTTCTCCGCGCGGAGACCGGCTCATGAAGAAATCCCGCGATTTCTCGCATTTGAACGCCGCCGGCGCGGCCCGCATGGTCAACGTGGGCGCCAAGCCGGTGCAGGCGCGCCGCGCCGTGGCGACCGGCCGGCTGGTATGCGCGCCAGCCACCATCCGCGCGCTGCGGCGGCGCGCCCTGCCCAAGGGCGACGTGCTGACCGTGGCCCAGATTGCCGGCATCCAGGCCGCCAAGCGCACGGCGGAGTTGATCCCGCTGTGCCACCCGCTGCCATTGACCCACGTGGCGGTGGATTTCCGGGTGAAACGCGACCGCATCGAGATTGAATGCGTGGCCGAAACCTGCGCGCCGACCGGCGTGGAAATGGAGGCGCTCACCGGCGTGGCGGTGGCGGCGCTCACCCTCTACGACATGTGCAAGGCGGTGGACCGAACCATGCGCCTCGAGGCGGTCCACCTGGTCGAGAAAACCAAGCAATGAAAATCGGCCGCCTCACCATCAGCGACCGCGCCAGCGCGGGCGTGTACGCCGACCGCAGCGGGCCGGAGATCGAGGTGGTCTTGCGCGGGGTCTTCGGCGCCGAGGCCGAGTTCGTTTCCGCGCTGGTGCCGGACGAAGTTTCCCGGATCGCCGGCGCGCTGCGCGAACTGGCCGACGTGGCGGGCTGTGATCTCGTCGTCACGACCGGCGGCACGGGCGTCGGACCACGCGACGTAACTCCCGAGGCCACCCGGACGGTGCTCGAACGCGAGCTGCCCGGTTTCGGCGAGGCGATGCGCCTGGGCTCCCTGGGCCGGGCGCCCACAGCCATCCTTTCCCGCGCGACGGCCGGCACGCGCGGGCGCTGCCTCATCGTCAACCTGCCGGGCAAACCCTCCGCCGTCCGCGAATGTCTGGAAATCCTGGCCCCGGCCCTCCGCGAGGCGGTGGCGCATTTGCGCGGCCAAGACCCGCATCAAGGGCCTCCAAGCAGGTAATGGAGGGCCGGGCTGCGCGCGGCCGCGGCGCGGGCGGCCATGTCCGCAACGGGAAGCAAGCAGTTTGGGCCTCGCGACACTCGTTGTCTCCAACACCATTGGGAGATTCGGCTTCTGCAAAGTTCAACCGCGCTTTTCCTTGCGCTGCCGGGCTTAGGCCCCATCATGCCGACGCAGTTTCACCGCCATGAACGCGCCGGCACGTCCGTTCAGTTTGCCGCCAGCGGGGATTTCGCGGCGCGCTTTTCTGCAGCGCGGCGGCACGGCGTCCAGTTTGGTGCTGGGCGTGGCGAGTTGGCCACAGCTCCTGCCTGCGCGCGTGCTGGGCGCGGCGGGACGGCCGGGCGCGAACGCGCGGTTCGTTGTCGCCCACATCGGCACCGGCGGCATGGGGATGACGCACGTGAACAACATGTTGCGCTTTCAAAAGGAGGGGAAGGTGCGCATCGCCGCTGTCTGCGACGCGGACGACAACTTCCTCGAAACTGCCTGGAACACGGTCGGTAAGACGGGCGACGTGTACCGTGATTACCGCTACATCATCGAGCGGAAGGACATTGACGCGGTGGTCATTGCCACGCCAGACCACTGGCACGCGGTGCAGACCGTCCACGCCTGCCAGTCGGGCAAGCACGTGTATGTCGAGAAGCCCGCGTCGGTCACGGTGCGCGAAGGGCAGGCGATGGTGAAGGCGGCGCGCGACAACCGCGTGGCGGTGCAGGTTGGCGCGCAGGCGCGCACGGCGCTGGGCGGCTGGCACACCTGCCGCGCCATCCGCAACGGCATCGTGGGCCGCGTGCGCAAGGTGACTTGCTGGCATTACCCGAACCCGGTGGACGACAAGCCGGTGCCCGATAGCGAGCCACCGGAAGGGTTGGACTGGGACCTTTGGCTGGGGCCGCTGCCGTGGCGACCGTTCAACCGGCGTTACCATCCGGGCAACTTTCGCTGGGTGCTCGAGTCGGGCGGCGGCAATATCCGTGATCGCGGGGCCCACCAGTTCAGCACGATTCTCTGGGCGATGAACGCGGACAATCAAACCTCGTTCACGGTTGAGGCCACGGGCCGCGCGCCGGTCAAGGGCCTGTGGGACAACCCGGTGGAGATGGAAGTCGTGTACCAATTCAAGAACCCGGACTGGACGCTGGTGTGGGGCCAGCCGGGCGATAAGGTGGGGCAGACGGAGTTCGGCAATTGCTTCTGGGGCGACAATGGCTGGCTCGTCCTCGAGTGGGAAGGCGGCTACCGGCCGGCGAACCCCGAGGCCGTCAATTTCAAGCTCCCGCCCGGTGGCCAGGAGGTCTATCGCACCGACGAGTACGAGGACTTCAACATGAACCACAAGGCCGACTGGTTTAGGAGTATCCGTGAAGGCCATCTGCGTCCGGCGGTGGACATCGAGATCGGCCACCGCACCGCAACGCTCTGCAATCTGGGCAACCTAGCGTACCTCCTTGGCCGGAAGCTGGTGTGGGATGGCGACAAACAGGAGGTCGTGAACGACCCCGCGGCCAACCTCTTGCTCAGCCGTCCGCAGCGATATCCGTATGTGATTTGAAGCGGAAGCGCATTTGAGCGGCCCGGTCTGAATGTGGACTCACTTTGGGCGCAGCCGGTAAAGGCGGGCGGTTGCCTCGGGCGCCAAGGTGACCGCGCTTCGCCCGTTGGCAGTCGCCACGGGCAATGCACTATCCGCCCAAGCAGGTCCCGACGCCAGCGCGGCGCGTTCTTGCAGGACCGCCGTTCCCACGCCGCGCCACGAAAGCACCACGTCGTCCGTTGCCACATCGCGTTCGATACGCAGCCGCGGCGGGCCGGGTTCGGTAACGAGGCGGAGCACCGGCCGGAGGTCCGCACTGCTGGATTCACGCTGTGTGAAAACGAGGCCGTTGCCCTCGTAGGACTTCAGCAACAGTCCGTGGTTGGGCGCGAAACCTTCCAGCCATTGATCCACCAGTTCGCGGACATCCCAGGTGATTGGCTCGCCGTTCTGGGCCGGGGTGGCGGTGCTCACTGCGAATGGCTGGCCATTCGCGGCCCAGCCCCGGCCCAAGAAGTCGCCGCCCGGCACGGACCACGGCGTCGAGGGGGTGGCGCGATTCCACGTCAGACCGGTTTCCGTCCACGGGCGCGCGACGGCATAAATTTCCGTGGCCTTGCCGTTGGAGCCGCCAAAGCCGAGTGAGGCCGCGAGGCTCAGCGTGGCGGACGCCAGCCGCTGGCCGGGTTCGAGCACGACCCCGTTCAAATCGAACTGCATCAACGTGCGCTGGATGTTGTGGCCTTGGGTGTAAACCGAGAGAATGTCGGCACCGAAATTGGCGTTCTCGTAACCGGGGAGCCCGAGAATGCGGGCGTCCTGGTTGGGCAGGAGTTCGTACGAAGCCGCCGCTAGCGGCCTCGCGCCGGCCAGGACCAACAGGCAGACTGCGGTGTATGACGTCATGACGCGGGAATATGTAGCCGGCCGGATGGACGGTCGCAAACGACGCATAACGCCAGCCGCACCGTCAGGACGCAGAATGGTTGTGTTCCCCACTCAACTGTGGGTGAGGTTGCCCGCACGACCGTTGCCGGGAAGTTACCAACGTCACTGCGGTCCGCCGGACGCTGGCCGGAAACTGGGATTCATCCCGGCCGGCCCGACCCGGGGTTTACACTTGAACCGATCGTGGTTTGGGTCATGTTCATCTCACAATAGAAAAGCCAATGACCGTGACCAGGCATCCGGCAGACCGCGGCTCGGCGGGCGAAATCACGCGGACCCACACCACGCGCTTGGTTCAGGTTGAAGGTCGGCGCGGCCAGTCGTGGTTGGCGTTTTGGCTCTTGGAGTCGCACCTATCAGGAGACACCCATGATCGCACTGCACCCCAACGTAACCCAGTTCCTTTCCCCGCAGCCGCTGAGGCTCTTCATCGGTGGCGAGTGGGTGGATGCTGTCGCCGGCGGGACGTTTGAAACCCGCGACCCCGGCTCGGGCCAGGTACTGGCGCGCGTGGCCGCCGGCGAGGCGGCGGATGTGGACCGCGCGGTCGCCGCCGCCCATTGGACGTTTGAGGAATCGGACTGGTCCACGATGCCGGTCAACGAGCGTGCCGTGATCCTGCACCGGCTGGCCGATTTGGTGGACAAGCACCGCGAAGTGCTGGCGCAGATCGAGTCGCTGGACGTGGGCAAGCCGCTGGCTCAGGCGTTGCACGGCGATATCCCCAACGTGGCGCAAACGCTGCGGTGGTACGCTGATCTGGCCGTCCATACCCGCCGCCGCGAACCGATCGCGGTGTCCGGCTATGAGGCGTGGCAGGTGCGCCAGCCCTACGGCGTGTGCGCGTTTATCTTTCCGTGGAACTTTCCGTTGCTCTTGGTGGGCTGGGGCATTTCGCCCGCGCTGGCGGCGGGCAACACCGTGGTCATCAAGCCTGCCGAAGACACGCCGCTTTCGACGCTGTATTTTTGCCACCTGGCGGAGGAGGCCGGCGTGCCGAAAGGCGTGATCAATGTTGTCACCGGCTTCGGCGAGACCGCCGGCGCCGCGCTGGCGCGGCACCCGGGCATCCGTCGCATGTCGTTCACGGGCTCGCCGGAGGTCGGCCGGTTGGTCGGCGAAGCCTGCGGGCGCAACCTCGTGCCGGTGAAACTGGAACTGGGCGGCAAGGGCGCGGCGGTGGTTTTCGACGACGTGGACGTGGATGCGGTGGCCGAGAAGCTGGCGGCGGCGGTCACGCTCAACACCGGCCAGGTCTGCTGCACCGCCACGCGCTGGATCGTTCACGAGAAAATCCACGACGCGTTTGTGAACCGCGTGGCCGGGGAACTGTCCCGGTTGCGGATCGGCCACGGGCTGGACGAACAGACCCAGATGGGGCCGGTCGTCAGCGAGAAGCAGCGCCAGCGCGTGCTCGGCTATCTGGAACGCGGCACACAGGCCGGCGCGCGGCCGTTGCTGCCGGGCGGCCCGGTGCGGGTGGCGGGGCATGAAGGCGGCTACTACGTGAAACCGGCGGTACTGACCGGTTCCCCGGACAACGTGTGCTGGCACGAAGAAATCTTCGGCCCGGTGGCCTACGTGGTACCCTTCCGCGACGAAGCCGAGGCGGTGGCCCTGGCGAACCGCACCCGTTACGGCCTGGCCAACAGCGTGTGGTCGCGCGACCTGAATCGCGCCAGCCGCGTGGCCGAGGCGATGGTGGCGGGGAACAGTTGGATCAACGGCCACAATCTCTTCCCGCACGGCGTGCCGTACGGCGGCTGCAATCTGAGCGGTTGCGGGGGCGGCGTGCTGGGCCCGGAAACGCTGCTCGATTACCTGCGCCCGCAATCCGTGGTGCGGCCGCTGTGACGCTGGCGAACCGAAAGCCTGTCTGCTTCAACCTGCGGCCCTCAGCTTTCAGTTTTTAACTTCACCGGTTGTGGCCGCGCCGGCGGCGCGAGGTGGAACTCTGGAGGGGCTGTAAGCCGAATTCTGTCTGCCCCGCTTGCAGGCGGGGGAGAGGCTCATTTATCTGAGCGGCCTTACCCGGGATCTGCCCCGCTTGCACGGGGCACGGCGCGGGTCGCGCTCTCGATCCCCTATTTGGCCTTGCACCCGATGGGGTTTTCCGTGCCTCGACGCTTACGCAGCGAGCGGTGGGCTCTTACCCCACCTTTTCACCCTTGCCGGTCGTCCGAGGACGGCCGGCGGTTTGTTTTCTGTGGCACTGTCCGTCGGCGGGTCTCGCGACCGCACCGCCCGTGTGTATGCCCGGGCCGGAGCCCGGGGTTACGCGGCATCGCGCCCTGTGGTGTTCGGACTTTCCTCCCCCGGCGAACCGGGAGCGAGCCTCCGCCCCTCCAGAGTCCATGCAAAAGATACGGCCGGACGCTGGTCGCGGCAAGCGCACTGACGGCAACTCATCGCCGGGCAGAAATCAGAAATCGGGGGGGCAAGGGTTGGGGAGAACCCCGAAGTCCAGGTGGAAAGCCCGGCCACCAGACCCACTTTTCGCATTCCGAATGCCGGGCTTGATGGATTCTCGTCCCACCCCGTCTGCACCGCGCGTGCCTTGGCGCTTGGCAGCGCCGTTGCTTCCGGCTACCAACAGCGCGTGACAGCCCCCACCGACCCCGACCTGGCGTATCCGAATACTGCGCGCCATCGGGGTGCTTCCCGCTGAACCATGCGCCTCCAAACCCTCGACTGGATCATCATCCTCGCTTCCGTGGCGGTCTGCTTCGTGCCGGCTCTGTTTTTTGCCCGGCGCGCCGGCAAGAACATCTCCGAGTTTTTCGCGTCCGGCCAGAACGCGCCGTGGTGGCTGGTGGGGGTCTCGATGGTGGCCACGACCTTCAGTGCGGACACGCCGAACCTGGTCACTGACATCGTCCGCGACAAGGGTGGCGTGGCGGGCAACTGGGTGTGGTGGGCTTTTGTGCTCACGGGCATGGCCACGGTGTTCTTCTATGCCCGACTGTGGCGGCGCTCCGGGGTGCTCACGGACCTCGAGTTCTACGAAATCCGCTACGCCGGCAAGGCGGCCAGCGCGGTGCGCGGCTTCCGCGCGATCTACCTCGGCCTGTTTTTTAACTGCGTCATCATGGCCACGGTAAACCTGGCGGCCGCTAAGATCGCCAGTGTGGTGCTCGGCTGGCCGCGCGGCCAGACGCTGCTGGTCTGCGGCCTGATCAACGTCGTCTTTGCCGCGACCTCCGGCCTGTGGGGCGTGCTGGTGATTGACCTGATCCAGTTCGGGATCGCCATGGCCGGCTCGTTTGCGCTGGCCTGGTTCGCCCTCCAGCAACCACAGGTGGGCGGGCTGGACGGGCTGGTCAGGCACTTCCAGGCTGACGCTCCGGCCATGCTCAGCCTTTTGCCCGACTTCAATAACTGGGAGCTGGCCCTGACGATCTTCGTCATCCCGCTCACCGTGCAATGGTGGTCGGTCTGGTATCCGGGGGCCGAGCCGGGTGGCGGCAGTTACATCGCGCAGCGCATGCTGGCGTCGAAGTCAGAGCGGGACGCGCTGGCCGGCACGCTGTTCTTCAATTTTGCGCATTATGTACTGCGGCCCTGGCCGTGGATTCTGGTGGCCCTGGCCTCGCTGGTGATTTTCCCGGACCTGGCGGCGATCCGGCAGGCGTTCCCCGACGTGGACCCCGCGCTGGTCCGGCACGACATCGCCTACCCGGCGATGATGAAGTTCCTGCCCGTGGGCTGGCTGGGGCTGATGGTCGCCGGATTGCTGGCGGCGTACGTTTCCACCATGATCACGCACCTCAACTGGGGCACGTCGTACCTGGTGCACGATTTCTACCAGCGGTTCGTGCGGCCGGGAGCATCGCAGCGGCATTACGTTCTGGCCGGGCGTTTGACGACCGTCGGGATGATGTTCGTGGCCGCCGCGTTCACTTTGTTCATCGAGACAGCCAAGGAAGGCTTCAGCCTGCTGCTGCAAGTCGGCGCCGGCACGGGTTTGATTTACCTGCTGCGGTGGTTCTGGTGGCGGATCAACGCATGGACAGAAATCGCCTCCATGATCGCCTCGTTTGGTGTGTCGGCGGTGCTGTTCACCCTGCAAAAGCAGGGCCACGGCCTGCCCGAGCCCTGGCCGCTGGTGACCACCGTGGCGGTCACGACGCTGGTGTGGGTGGTCACCGCGTTCGTGACGCCGCCCACCGCACGCGCCCAATTGATCCGTTTCGTCCAGATCGTCCGCCCGCCCGGACCAGGCTGGAAGGCCATCCGCACGGAAGCCGGCGTGACGGCCAGCGCGGACAGCCTGCCGCTGGCGTTGCTGGGATGGGTGCTGGGTTGCGCGGGGGTGTGGTCGGGTCTGTTCTGTGCCGGGAGTTTTCTGCTCGGTCACACAGGCCGGGGGTTGGTGCTGCTGGTGGTGTTTGTGGGCTGCGCCGCGGGGCTGGTGCGCTTGGTGCCGCAATTGTGGCGGGGTAACGAGAATGGCACCGGCCGCAGAGCCACCCGCGCCTGAAAAAGAAAACCCAAAGCCAAGGGAATGGGCGGGCACGCTCGCGAGACCCTGACTGGTCAGTCTGACCGAAACGTCACGCGAACCAGCGGTTCGCCGCGGGTAGCGCAGATCTACGATCTGTTGTCCCGCCGGTTTCCAACCTGTCAGGACGCTGGAGGTACACCGAGACCCGCCGATTGGCCGTCAGCGATATGGCAAAGTGGCACTCCGCACCAAGTGCTTCGCGCACCGGCTTGCGCCGGGTGCTCGTGATGCTTTTGGATTCAAGCGCAGCGAACCGAAAACTGGCTCAGGCGAACTTGTAGTCGCCCGGCATCGGCACCTTGGGGAAGGGCAGCGGGCCGAACTCGTACTTCTCCGGCCCCAGCCGCATTTTCGAGTTCAACGCCTGGTCCCATTCAATCGTCTGGCCGGTGTACGCAGATTCGCGGCCCATGATGGCGGTGAGCGTGCTTTCGGCCAGATTCTTCGCCTCGTTGATCGGCTGCCCGGCGCGGACGCTGGCGATGAGGTTCTGGTGTTCCTGCTGGTACGCGTTCACCTCGGGGTCGCGGAAGCGCCAGAACTGGCCTTCGCGCGGCCGGATCCAGTTCGCGCAGTTGCTGGCGCCCTTGGTGCCCACCACCGCCTCCTCCACGCGGCCCTCGCAGTGGTTCATCTGCCGCGCCTGGCTGAACATGCGCACGCCGTTCTCGTATTCGTACTCGACGGCGAAGTGGTCGTAGATGTGGCCATGGATCGGGTGTTGCCGGGCCTGCCGGCCGCCCATGCCGTAGGCCTTGACGGGATGCGCGCCCATCACCCAGTTCATCACGTCAATGTTGTGCAGGTGCTGCTCGACGTAATGGTCGCCGCCCAGCCAGGTGAAGTAGTTCCAGTTCCGGAGCTGCCATTCCATGTCGCTCATTTCCGGCGTGCGCTCGATCACCCAGATCACGCCGCCGTTCCAGTAGCAGCGCAGGTACTGGATCTCGCCGATCATGCCGTCGTGAATGCGCTTGATCGTTTCGTTGTAGCCCTTCATGTGGCGGCGCTGCGTGCCGGAGGCAATGCCCAGGTTCTTCTTTTTCGCAATCTCGTAAGCCTCGAGTAGCATCCGCACGCCGGGGCTGTCCACCGCGCCGGGCTTTTCCATGAACACGTGCTTGCCGGCCTCGACCGCGGCCTTGACCTGCGCCGGCCGGAAATGCGGTGGGGTGGCGTGGATGATGTAGTTGATCGAGTCCACCTCGAGCAGCTTCTTGTAGCCGTCGAAACCGCTGAAACACATCGCGTCCGGCACCCGGATGCCGAGCCGGTTCAGGTTCTCCCGTGCGCGGGCGATGCGATCCGGGAACACGTCGCAGAGTGCGATCACCTCCACGTCCTTGTTCTTCACGGCGGCGCCCTCCTTGACATCCTCGGTGTGGTAGCCCGCCGCGGGGTAGATAACGTTCGTGGCCGCGCCCAGGGCATCGAGCACCGCGCCGGTGCCGCGGCCGCCGCAGCCGATGAGCCCGATGCGCACCTTTTCCAGGTCGGCAGCGGCGTGGGTGGTGAGCACAAACGGGGCCCTGGCCAGCGTGGCCGCGCCGGCCGCTGCCAGAGTGGAGCGCTGCAGGAAAACCCGACGGGTCAGGGGTGAGGCGTTGGCGAGGTCAGAAAGGGATGGCTTCATGGGCGCGGAGCTTATGCCGGCCGGCCCGACAGGCCAGCGAAATTTAACCCACGCTGGAGGCTGGTTTTTTGCGCGCCGCCTCGCTAACCTTCCCGTGTCACACACGACCATGAATGCCCGCTACACCCTCGGATTGGACTACGGCACGAACTCGGTTCGTGCCCTGCTCGTCAACACCGCCAACGGCAAGGAAGTCGCCACCGCCGTCTGGGGCTACGAACACGGCGAAGCCGGGGTCATCCTCGGCCGCGACCCCAACCTCGCCCGGCAACATCCGGCCGACTACGTCAAGGGTGCCGAAGTCACGATCAAGAAGGCCCTGGCCGAAGCCAGGCGGACCGTTCGCGGCTTCAAGCCCGAGCAAGTGGTGGGCATCGGCGTTGACACCACCGGCAGCACGCCCCTGCCGGTGGATGAGCGGGGCCAACCCTTGGCCTTTCAGAAGCGTTTCGCCAAACACCCGGCCGCCATGGCCTGGCTGTGGAAAGACCACACCGGCGTGGCCGAGGCGGCCGAGATCACCGAGAAGGCCCGCCAGATGCGACCGCAGTATCTGGCCAAGTGCGGCGGCACCTATTCGAGCGAGTGGTTCTTCAGCAAGATCCTTCACTGCCTGCGCACCGCGCCGGAGGTCTTTGACGCCGCTTACACCTGGGTGGAGTGCGCCGACTGGGTCCCGGCCATGCTCACCGGCACCGAGGCGCCGGACAAGCTCACCATCGGCGTGTGCGCCGCCGGCCACAAGGCCATGTACAGTGACGAGTGGGGCGGCTACCCGGACGCCGAGTTCCTGAGCGCGCTCGATCCCAAGCTGGGCGAACTGCGGACGCGGCTCCGGCCCAAGGCCTACGCCGTGGACAAGGCCGTGGGCGGCCTGACGGCCGAGTGGGCGGCGCGCACGGGTTTGCCGGCGGGCATCCCGGTGGCGGTGGGCGCGTTCGACGCGCATCTGGGCGGCGTGGGCAGCGGCATTGCCCCCGGCACGCTGGTCAAGATCATCGGCACCAGCACCTGCGACATGATGGTCGTGCCGGTCGGCCAGCCGCTGGCGGACATTCCCGGCCTGTGCGGCATCGTCAACGGCAGCATTTTGCCGGGCTACTGGGGCCTGGAGGCCGGCCAGTCGGCCGTGGGCGACATCTTCAACTGGTTCGTCAACTACCTCCAACCCGGCGGCAAAAAGCTCGGCTCGCACGAGGAGCTGACGAAAGGCGCGGCCCGGCTCAAGCCGGGCGAAAGCGGGCTGCTGGCGCTGGACTGGAACAACGGCAATCGCACCATCCTGGTGGACCAGCGGCTTACCGGCCTGTTGCTGGGCCAGACGCTTTACACCACGCCGGCGGAGATTTACCGGGCGCTCATTGAGGCCACGGCTTTTGGCGCGCTGACCATTATCAACCGCTTCGAGGAATACGGGGTCAAGGTCGAGCAGATCGTCAACTGCGGTGGTATCGCCGAAAAGAATCCGCTGGTCATGCAAATCTACGCCGACGTCACCGGCCGGCCGATGAAGGTGAGCCGCTCGGCCCAGACCTGCGCGCTGGGCGCGGCCATTGCCGGGGCAGTGGTGGCCGGCGTACACCCGGACTTTGCAGCGGCCCAGAAGGCCATGACCGGCCTGAAGCCGCGGGGCTTCCAACCCAACCCCGAGGCTCACGCCGTGTACCGCGAACTGTACGCGCTGTACCGCAAGCTCCACGACGCCTTCGGCACGCGCGAATGGGCCGGCAACCTGCACGACGTGATGAAATCGCTGCTTGAGATTCGCAACCGGGCGCGGTAGCCGGCCTTTCGGCGTGAGGCCGGTGCAAATCGCCTTCGAGCCAGAGGCGATTCACCCCGGCGGAGGCGCCTGCATGGCTGCGTCGGCGCCAAGCCCCCGGTTCGAGCCGCAGATTCATCACGCAGCGCAATCGTTCCGCCGCTTGGCAGGTGGGTCGTTCGCGCTTAATTTGCCGGCGTCATGGTTACGAAATTGCTCCACACTCGTTACCGCGTGAATGATCTCGAACGCAGCGTGAAGTTCTACAAGGACGTGCTCGGCCTGCAGGAGGTGCGCCGGCACAAATCGCCGCGTGGTTCGGAACTGGTCTTCCTCAAGGCTCCGCAAAGTGAGGAAACCATCGAGTTATGTTGCTATCCGGCGAGCGGGCCGGTGCAGGTGCAACCCGACCTCACGCACCTCGCGTTCGAGGTGGAAAGTCTCGAGGCCTTCGGCCGGCACCTGGCGAAGCACGGCCTGAAGTATTCAGACGGTCCCACGCTGCGCCCGGACGGCAGCGGGTTCGCCTTCATTGACGCACCGGAGGGTTACGAGATCGAACTGATGCAAAGACCGCAGCAGTTCCTCGAAGGCACCAGCAACGAATATTGAATGGCGGCGGCATGGTTGGCCACGGAGGGAACGGCCAATCTGGTTGTTCCAGGGCGCGACCTGCCGCCAGGCAGAAATTCAGCCCGAGAACCGACGTTGAGCCGGGTGATAGTCCGGCGGTAGGGGCAACTTCTGTATGAGGTTCATACCTGCGCTCTCCGGCGTCCGGGGACTCCGCGGCTGGCCTACGGCGGGCTGGTAGCCCAGCAACCGGCCGGTGGCCCGTTCCCCCATACCGGCCAAGTCCGGCCGGCCGGGTGTTCAGCGCGCCAGTTTCGGCGGCTTCGGGCAGTCGGCGATCAGCTTAAGCGTCGCGTTGACGTAAATCTCGCCGGTCAGTTCGCCCAGGCAGACGCGGGTGATGTAGTCGTAGCGCTTGAAGCTGCCCCAGTCCTCCTTGGTAAGGATGTAGCCGAAGGCGTCATTGGTGAGGCCGAAGAGCAGGTTGTGTTCGCCGGTCATCTTGCGTTTCAGGTAGTAGCCGATATTCGGCAGCGCCTCGCCCGGGATGGTGAGGATCTGCGCGTTGCCGAGATTGACCAGATTGAGTTGCGTGGCCACGCGGCGGTTGCCCGCCGGCTGGTAGCCCAGCGGCGACGCCTGCATCACGGCGAGCAGCAGCGGCGAATCCACCGGGAACTCGACGGTGCGCGCGGCGCAAAAGAGTTTCGGGTCCCGCTGCACCGGCGCGTCGGCCACGATGCGCAGGGCTTCTTCGGCAAGCAGTCGTCCGATGCGCTGGCATTCTTCCCAGGTGTTTGCTTCGGTGCCGTCCGGCCGGCGGTTGTCGGCCGTGACCATGCCGCCTTGGGCGCTGTTCAAGAAAAGACCCGTGCCGCCGCCGTTTTCGGCCAGGCGGTCGTACAGCGGCCCGATCAAGTCCGGGCTGAGCAGGCCGCGGTCGGCGCCGAGCACCTCCGGGTGGATGGCGTAGTTCACCAGCGTGGCGAACGGCCGGCCGGTGGCGTCCAGGGCCTGGATGACGTGGCAGCGCGGGTCGTAAAGTTGTTCGGCGTAGTAGTTGTAGGCGATCCGACCGCGCGCCTCGCCGGTGGCGATCTTGAGCGTGGCGGGCTGAAGCTTCGCAACGGCTTCGTTGAGGGCCTCGGCCATGCGGGTGCACACGAGGTCGAGGTACCTCAAGTCCGCGGAGGATTTGCCGGTTTGGTCCGGGAAGCCGTAGCAGTCCGGCGCGCTGTGAGTGTGGGTGGCGCCAATGAGGACGTTCGCGCCGGGGATTCCGACGACCTGCGCCCGCACCTTGTCGCCGAGCACGGCGGGGAAGCCCAGAAAGTCCGCGCTCACGAAAGCGACGCGCGTGCCGTCGTTTTCCAGCACCAGCGCGCGCACGGTCAGGTCGCCGGCCTTTTGTGTCACCGGACGCGACGGACCCACGCCGCCGGAGACGGGCAGCAGCGGGTCGGGCGTGACGTTGCGGACAGCGATGGCGGCGCGGAATTCGGCCAGCGCCGGCAGGACCGCTGCCAGCAGGCAAAGCAGACCGAACAGCATGCGGAGGCGGCGGGCGCGGGAAACGAGTCGGGTTTTCATGGACGGCGGGAAGGTGTTGGCGAAAAAGCGAGGCGTCGAGTCGAAAGCGGTTTTAGCGCGGAATGGGCAGAAGGCCCAGTGACATGGAAACAGATGCAGTGCGATCTTGGCGATGCTCGCGCGAACGATTGTTGCTCGCCAGGACCACGAACCCAAACAGCAAAAACTCGCCCCCCGAAAAGAATTCCGAAATCCAAAATCGGGAGGTTGGGCGGTGCGGAGCTCCGCCTTTCGACCTCAGACGGCCAGCGGCTTGCGGAAGTTGCGCGGCATGGCCGCGAGTTCGTTCAAGCTGCCGCGGCGGTAGCCTTGGAGGTCCAGGGTCACGTGCGCGTAGCCGGCTTGCTTGAGCGCCTCGGCCACGCGCAAGGGTACGCCATCAGCCAGGAATTTGCCCATCTCGCCCCCCCCCACCTCGATACGGGCCAAATGGCCGGCCTTCAACTCGTGATGCCGCACGCGCACGTCGTGGAAGCCGAGATCGCGCAGGGCGTTCTCCGCCTGTTCAATCATCTGGAGCTTCGCCGGGGTGACCGCCTCGCCGTAGGGGATGCGCGAGCTCAGGCAGGCCATCTGCGGCTTGTCGGCAGTGGGCAGGCCGAGGTGGGCAGAGAGCGCGCGGATCTCGGCCTTGGCGAGGCCGGCCTCCTTGAGCGGCGCGCGCACCTGGAACTCTGCGGCGGCCTGTGCGCCGGGCCGATGATCCCCCACGTCGCTGGCGTTTTCGCCGTAGGCGATGACGGCGAACCCTTCGGTCCGGGCCAGCGGCGCCAGTTCGGTGAACAGCTCGTGCTTGCAGAAGTAACAGCGGTTTTGCGGGTTCGCGAGATAGTCCGGGTTCAAAAATTCGCGCGTTCGCACCACGCGCACCGGGAAGCCGTGTCGCCGGGCCAAGTCCAGTGCCTCGGTCAGTTCGCGACGCGGCAGGCTGGGGGAATCCGCGATGACCGCCAGCGCGCGGTGGCCCAACGTCTGATGCGCGACGTACGCGAGAAACACCGAGTCCACCCCCCCGGAATACGCCACCAGGCATGAGCCATAGCCGCGCAACAACGTCCGCAGTTTTTCCAGCTTCGCCAGGTCCATGGCGAAAAAGTGCCATCCGCCCCGCCGCTTGTCGAGTGGGGCTAACCGGAGTGCGCCAGCGACCAGCCGACCAGCCTCCGGGATGCACCTGCCGGCGACCGGGTCGCGGGGTGGACGTCCACGCGTCGCATGGCGCGCGGATTGACGCGATTTGCGGGGAAGGCTCAAGCTGCCACGGCATGCTGCTGATTTCCACGCGGGTGGCGTCCAGCCGGATCCACGGGCTGGGCTTGTTCACGCTTGAACCGGTGCCCGCGGGCACACCGGTCTGGCGGTTTGAGCCCGGTTTCGACCACACTTTCAGCCCGGCGGCGGTGGCTGCGCTGCCCGAGCCGGCCCGAGGCCATGTGAGGTGGTTTGGCTTTGTACGCCAGGCGGATGGATTCTGGGTGTTGAGCGGCGACCACGCCTGTTTCATGAACCACGCCTCGCCGCCCAACACGGGCTTGCCGCCGGACGGCATCCAGACAGCGGTCACGGTGGCCTTGCGCGACCTCGCCGCCGGCGAGGAACTCACTTGCGACTACTACGCCTTTGACGGGGAAGCGGCTCGCAAGCTGGGCCAGACGCCACCGCCGAGGACGTGAACGTCCGCGTCCCGGCTTGGGGCAGGGCATGCCATGAACGGTCAGGTCAGTCGTTCCGCCCCGCCCTACACCCGCGAAACGCTTGCGCTTTTGGGGGGGGCCGGGAAACTTTTCAGCAGACGCGGTTTATTGCAGTCTGTTCTGGGTTATGCCGAGATTTGCTTACAAGGCCCGGCGCCGTTCGGGCGAACTGGTGCAGGATGAGATCGAAGCCGCCGACCGGCCGGCGGCGGTGCTCAAGCTGCAGCAGTCCGGACTGTTTCCGCTCATGGTGGAGATGGCGCGGGGGGCCGCACTGGCCGCCGCCCGCGAACGCGCCGCGCGGCCGGCCGGGGGCAGCCTGCTGCCGGCGGCGCTGCAAAGGCTGCTCCGCCGCCAGCGTCGGCCCAAGCTCAGCGAACTGGCCACCTTCGCCCAGCAGCTCACCAACCTGCTGAAAGCCGGCATGCCGTTGACGCTGGCGCTGAACAGCATGTCGCATCTGGGCTCGAAAGGGATTCCGCCGGAGGTCAGCCGACAGCTCAAACAGGACGTCATGGAGGGCAAGAGCCTGTCGGACGCCATGGCCCGGCAGCCGCGGGTGTTCAGCGACCTGTTTGTGAACATGGTCCGCGCGGGTGAACAGAGCGGGGCCTTGCAGGAGGTGCTCGAGCGGCTGGCGCACCACTTCACGCGCTTTTCGGAAGTGCGCCAGAAGTTCATCTCGGCGATGATCTATCCGGCGGTGGTGTGCTGTGTGGGTGTGGTGATCATCATCTTCTTCATGACCGTGATGTTGCCGAAGTTCCTCACCATCTTCGAAGACATGCAGGGGGTGGAGCTGCCGGCGGCCACTCGGTTGCTGGTGGGCATCAGCCATTTGTTCTCCGGGTACTGGTGGACGCTGCCGCTGCTCGCGCTGGCGGGCTACGTAATCTTCCACCGCTACAAGGCCACGCCGGCGGGGGCGCGAAACCTGGACCGGATCATGATGACCGCGCCGGTGCTCGGGCGGGTGGTGCGGCTGACGTTGTTCAGCCAGTTCGCGCGCACGCTGGGCACATTGCTGCAAAACGGCGTGCCGGTGCTCACCGCGTTGCGCATCACTGAACAGGTCGTCGGCAACCGCGTCTTGCGGGAGGCCATCGCCGCCACGCGCGAGGCGGTCACCGACGGCAAGAGCCTGGCCCAGCCGTTGGCGCGCAGCCAGGTCTTCCCGCAGTTGATGATTGACCTGGTGCGGATCGGGGAGGAAACGGGCGACGTGGCCGGGGCCCTGCGAAACGTGGCCGAGACGTACGAGAACGACCTGACCATCGCGCTGCGGGTGATGACCAACCTCATCGAGCCGGCGATGATCATCGTGATGGCGCTGGGCGTGGGTTTCCTGCTGTTCAGCGTGCTCTCGGCCATGTTCCAGATCACCTCCAACCTGGGTCGGTGATGCGTACCGCGCAGGTCCAAGCCACGGGTCGTCATCCCGGCCGGCGCCTCGGACGGGCGGGCTTCACCCTCGTCGAAATCATGATGGTTCTCGCCATCCTCGGGATCATCCTGGGCGTGGCTCTGCCGGCGATGGTCGGCACGGTGCGCAAGGCGCCGATGCGCCAGGCCCTGAGCGATCTCGAGGAAGGTTTTCTGAAGGCGCGGATGCTCGCCATCCTCACCGGCCAGCCGGCCGAACTGCTCATCCGTGCCAGCGACGGCACGCTGCTGGTGCGGCCGGTATCGGAACTGGCGCCGGCGGATGGGGACGCAGCCTTTGGGCCGGAACCGGCGGAGCCACCGCCGGCGGGCGCGGGCGAGGAAGGCGCGCCGCGCCCCGAGCCGCTGCCGAGGTTTTCGGCCCAACTTCCCGAAAGCATCACGTTCAAACAGCTAACCGTGAACTTGCGCGACGTGATGGACGAAACCGAGGCGGTAGTGCGCTTCCAGCCCAATGGCACCTGCGACGCCCTGACGGCGAGCCTGTTCTCCGAGGCCGGCGAGGAGCGGTTGCTGCAACTGGAGATCACCACCGGCCGGCTGCGCGTGGAAACCGTGCGATGAACCGTCAGGCCCGCCCCCCCGCCGCGCCCGCCCTGCCCTGCCGGGCCGGGCGCGGGACGACCGCCTTCACTCTGCTGGAGGTGATGATCGCCATGGCGATTTTCTTCATGGCCATCTTCGCCATTCTCGGGCTGGTCGCCCAGAACCTGCGGATCGCCCGCAGCCTCAGTCTGGGCGAGATAGACATCAGCACCGTGGCGGTCGAGTTGTCCCTGCAAACCCTGACCAACCGCGAAGTGAGCGAAGGCACGGTGAGCGGAGATTTCGGCGACACCTATCCCGGTGCAAGCTGGAGCGCGAACCTGTACCTGGTGTCCTCCAACGCCGGCGGCATCCCGGCGCGCGCGTCGCCGGGCGGTTTGTACCAGGCGGACATCACCATCCTCTGGCCGCAAAACAACCTGCTGCGCGAACGCCAGACCAGCATCCTGCTTTACCGGCCGCAGTTGGGCAGCCGGATTCAGATCGCCACGCCTTGACGCGCCGCCATGCGCTTGAACTCCAGCCCGAGGTGCTCGCGCCCGGTCGTTTCCCGGACCGGGGCCGCTTTCACGCTGCTCGAGTTGATGCTGGCGGTGGCGATCTTCGGCATGGTGTTGACGGCGATTTACTCGACGTGGTCGGCCATCCTCCGCACCGCCCGTGTGGGCAATGATGTGGCCACCAACGCCCAGCGGGCGCGCATCACCGCCCGCACCCTCGAGGACGCGCTGCTCTCGACGGTGATGTTCCAGGCCAACGCGCCGCTGTACACCTTTGACGCGGACACTTCCGGCGACTTCGCCGCCCTGAGCCTGGTATCGCGCCTGCCATACTCGTTTCCGGGCAGCGGCTACTTTGGCGATCTGGTGGTGCGCCGCGTGGCTTTCACCGTGGAGACCGCCCCGGATGGGACCAACGACCTGGTGCTGCGCCAGCTTCCGATTTTGCAATCGGAAACCGCGGCGGAGAAGAGCCACACCATCGTGCTGGCGCGCGACGTGAGCCTGTTCACGCTCGAATTCCTGCCCCGGCCGGGCATGCCCACGACGTCGCGCACGAGCGAGTGGTTGACCGAGTGGCCGTACACGAACGCGCTGCCCTGGGTGGTGCGGTTCACGCTGGCGTTTGGCCGGGCGCGTGACCGGCAGGGCCGGCCCCAAGACCTCACCGTGCGGACGGTGATGCTGCCCAGCGTGGTGGTGCCGGGGGTGTCGTCCCAGGGCGCCGCGCCGCCGATGCAGCCGACGGGCGGTGTTCCGCCTCCCGGCCCGAACAATCCGTCGGCACCCGGCACGGTTGTCAATCCGCCGGGACCCAACTGATCCGAACCATGCGCGTGCGCGCCACATCGCCCCGCGGGTTTGCGCTGATCATCGTCCTCACGATCATCTTCGTACTGGCGATCCTGGCCGGGGGCTTCGCATACTCAATGAAGGTGGAGTCGCGCCTGGCGGCGAACGCCCACAACGAGTCCGAGCTGGAGTGGATGGGCCGCTCCGGCGTGGAACTGGCCAGGTACGTGCTCGACCAATCGGCCCGCGCCGGCGCGCGGTACACGTCGCTCAATCAGATCTGGGCCGGCGGCCCGGGCGATGCCCAGGAGACCAACAGCCCGCTGGTCGGGATCAACCTGCGCGCCTGGCCGCTGGGCGAGGGGGTCATCTCGGTCCAGATCGTGGACCTTGAGCGCAAGTTGAACATCAATCGCATCGCCAGCCTGCCCCCCCTCCAGGGCGGCGGCCAGGAACTGCTCACCCGCGCGTTGACCCTGATGGAGGTGGACGCCTCGGACAGTTCGGTGATCGTGGATTCGATCCTGGACTGGCGCGACCCCGACGACGCCACGCGCCTGAGCGGCGCGGAGAGTGATTTCTATCTTGGCCTCGACCCGCCGTACTTCGCCAAGAACGGCGCCATTGACGATCTGGCCGAACTGCTGCTGGTCAACGGTGTGACGCCGGAGATTTACTGGGGTCCGCGAGCACCCGCGCATCGCGCGCAACTGGTATCGGGCTCTTCGGGTCGCCGTCGGGGGCGCGCCGCCGACCTGCGGCCCACTCCTTCCATCGGTTTGGTGGACCTGTTCACCCCGCTGTCCAGCGGCGCGGTGAACATCAACACCGCGCCGCTGCCCGTGCTGCAGGTGGCTTTGGGCGTCACGGACGACCTCGCGGCCAACATCATCCGCGCCCGGTCCGGTCTGGACGGGGTGGAAGGCACCGAGGACGACACGCCGTTCCAGACCACCAGCCTGGGCGCGGTGCCCGGACTCGAAGCCATGCAGCCGGGCGCCCGCGCGCCACTGACCACCATGAGTACGCACTTCGAGGTGACGGTGAACATCCGGTTGGGACGCTCGCAGCGCCAGTGCCAGGCCATCCTGGCGCGCAACATTCCCGGCTTGGGACCCGGAATGCCCGGCGAAGGGGGCGTGCGTGTGCTCCAGTTCAGTTGGAAATAGGCCCTGCTCGCCACCGTGCAGATGGCTTCCCCCACCACCTGCTTTATCACCGGCACCGACACCGGCGTCGGCAAAACAGTGCTCACGGCGCTACTGCTTCAACACCTGCTGCGCCGGGGAGAGCGGGTGCTGGCCTTCAAACCCTTTGCGACCGGCAGCCGGGCCGATGCGTTGCTCTTGAGACGCGTACTCCGGGCCTGCGCGTCAAACTCGTCGGATCGTGTCGCCGCCGAGTCGCCCACCATCGCTGATCTCAGTCCATTTTTCTTCCGCCGGCCGCTGGCGCCTTGGGTGGCGGCGCGCTTGGAGGGGCGGCGCGTTACCCGGGCGCAGGCGCTGGCGGCCATCCGCGCGTGGCAAAACACGGACAGGTTATTGCTCGTGGAGGGGTGTGGCGGATTACTCACGCCGCTGGGGCCGGGCTACAGCGCGCGCGAGTTGATCCAAGAGCTGGCGTGTCCGGTCGTGATTGTCGCGCGCAACCGACTGGGCGTGCTGAATCAAACCTTGCTGGCTTGGGAGGCTCTGGGCGGTGCCGGCGGGCCCGCCGCGGCGGTCGTCCTGATGAACTGCGCCCGGCCGGACGCTTCCGCCCCGACCAATCCCCGCGCGCTGGCCGGCTGTGTGGCCCCGACGCCGGTCCTGGTCTGTCCGCACTTGCGCGGTGGGTTACGCACGCCGGCAGAGCTCGTGGCGGCCGGGCAAAAAACCGCGCCGTTGCTGGCCAGGTTGACCCGCACGTTGGAATACCACCGAAGCCGGACCGGCGGCTTCGTGACGCGCGCAGACAAAAAACGGAGCGCATTCGCCAATTCCGGGTAAGTGAGCGCCCCTTTTGCAAACCTAGTGTTTTCGCCGTGGCGGGAGCGGGCGGTGGGCGGTAAATCCGGCACGGCGTGGCCGTGCGACCCGGGGGTTTTCTCCACTGAACCTGAACTGCGACAGTTATGCTTGAGACACTGCTTTATCCACAGACCGTGGCCGTGATAGGCGCGTCGCGCAACCCGGAGAAGGTCGGCTACGCCTTCATGCACAACCTGACGCGCGGCGGCTTCCAGGGCACCATCGTGCCGATCAATCTCGAGGCGCCGGACATCCTCGGCGTCAAGTGCTACAAGAGCCTTGAGGAGTTTGGCGGCAAGATTGACCTCAGCATCATCGTGGTCGCGGGCAAGTACGTGAAGCAGGCAGTGCAGGACTCCATCAAGGCGGGCGCAAAAACGATCATCGTCATCACCGCCGGGTTCAAAGAAGTCGGCGCGAAGGGGGCCGAGGCGGAAAAGGAACTGGTTGACCTGTGCCGCGCCGCCGGGGTGCGCATGATGGGCCCCAACTGCCTGGGTGTGCTCAACACGCACCACCGGATGAACGCCACGTTCGCGCCCACGGTACCACCGCCGGGCCACATCTCGGTGATCTCCCAGTCCGGCGCGTTGTGCGTGGCGATCCTTGACTGGGCTGCCAGCCAGAAGCTGGGCCTGGGCAAGGTGATCAGCTTTGGCAACAAGGCCGATCTCAACGAGGTGGATTTCCTCCAGGCGCTGGCCGAGGACAAGGAAACCAAGGTGGTGGCCGGCTACCTCGAAAGCATCAAGGAAGGCGACAAATTCCTGCGCGTGGCTCAGGAGGCCGCTTCCGTCAAGCCCGTGGTCATCCTCAAGGTCGGCATCACCCAGGCGGGCGCAAAAGCCGCCTCTTCGCACACCGGCAGCCTGGCGGGGGCCGACATCGCGTACGGCGCGGCCTTCAAACGCGCCGGCGTGATCCGCGCGGAGAACTTCGAGGCATTGTTCGACTACGCCCTCGCCTTCGCCACCCAGCCGCTCCCGGCGGGCAACCGCCTGGCCATCATCACCAACGCCGGCGGTCCCGGCATCATGGCCGCCGACGCCGCGGAGACGCTCGGGTTCAAGATGCCGGCCCCCAGTCCGGCCGTGGTGACCAAGCTCAAGACCGTGCTGCCACCCACGGCGGCACTGGGCAATCCGATTGACGTGATCGGCGACGCCGAGCCGGAGCGTTACATCAAGGCGCTCGAACTGCTCCAGGATGATGAGAACATTGACGCCATCATTGTGGTGGCCACACCGCAGAACATGACCCGCCCGCTCGAGCTGGCCGAGCGCCTGGCCCAGACCCACAACCGCAAGAAACCGCTGCTCACCGCCTTCATGGGCGGCGAGGAGGTCGCGGCGGGCAAGGCGAAGCTCATGGAGCTGGGCATCCCCAATTACCCGGCGCCGGACCGCGCGGTGGCGGCTTTGAAGGCGATGGTGGATTACGCCGCCTGGCGCCGGCGTCCGGCGCGCATCGTGACGCGCTTCCCGGTCAACCGCCGCCGTGTCGAGCGCGTGTTGCAATGGCACGTGCGCAGCGGCATGCAGCAAGTGGGCGAGGTCGAGGCCAAGGAGATCCTCAAGGCATATGAGTTCAACATTCTGGACGGCGCCCTGGCCCGGAACGCCAACGAGGCCGTCGAGGTTGCCAACCGCATCGGTTACCCGGTGGTGCTCAAGATTTCCTCGCCGGAGATCATCCACAAATCCGACTTTGGCGGTGTACGCATCAACCTGGCCAATGCCGAGCAGGTGCGCGACGCGTTCGATCTGATGATGCTCCGCGTGCAGCGCCGCGCGCCCAATGCCTACATCCGCGGCGCCTACGTCGAGAAGATGGGCAACAAAGGCCGCGAGGTGATCCTGGGCATGACCCGCGATCCACAATTCGGCCCGATGCTCATGTTCGGCCTGGGCGGCATTTTCGTGGAGGTCATGAAGGACGTGACCTTCCATCTGGCGCCCATCACGCAGGACGAGGCCATGCAGATGCTCATGGGCACGCGCTCCTACGCGCTGCTCAAGGGCGCCCGCGGCCAGGCACCGGTGGACCTGCAGGCCATCGCCGGCGCGCTCCAGCGCATCAGCCAGTTGGCCACCGATTACCCTGAAATCAAGGAACTCGACATCAACCCCTTTATCGTGGGCGAGGTGGGCACCGAAGCCTACGTGGCCGATGCCCGCATGACCCTCGCTTCAATTGCCGCTTGACATGAGCACCCCCAGTTACGACCCCGAGTGGAAGGCGAAGTACCACGCCATGATCGCCACGCCCGAGGCGGCGGTGGCCCGCGTGAAGCCCGGCTCCCGCGTCTTCATTGGCACCGGCTGCGCCGAGCCGCTGCGCCTCGTCGAGGCGCTCACCCGCCGCGCCACCGAACTGCCCGACACCGAGATTGTCCACCTGCTGACCTTCGGCGAGGCACCGTACGCCGACAAGGAACTGGCGCAGTATTTCCGCGTGAACAGCTTCTTCATCGCGGAAAACGTGCGCGACATCATCCACGAAGGCTTGGGCGACTACACGCCGATCTTTCTCTCCGAGGTGCCGCGCCTGTTCAATTCCGGTCGCCTGCCGCTGGACGTGGCGCTCATCCAGGTGACGCCGCCCGACGCCCGCGGCATGTGCAGCCTGGGCGTGTCCGTGGACGTGGTAAAGAGCGCCACCGAGAACGCCTCGCTGGTCATCGCCGAGGTGAATCCCAGCATGCCCCGCACTCACGGCGAATCGAACATCCACGTCTTCGACCTGGACGTGCTCGTCCCCGTGGATTCGCCGATCATCGAGGTACCGCCGCAACCGATCACGGACGTGACCCGGCAGATCGGGGAGTACCTGGCGGCGCTCATTGACGACGGCTCGACCATCGAACTGGGCATCGGCCGCATTCCCCAGGCCTTGCTGGAGTTCCTCAAGGACAAGAAGGACCTGGGCATCCACACGGAGATGATCAGCGACCGCATCGTGGACCTGATCGAGTGCGGCGCCATCAACGGCAGCCGCAAGACCCTGGACCGGGGCAAGGTGGTCACCAGCTTTGCCCTGGGCACCAAGCGACTTTACGACTTCATTGACAACAACCCCATCTTCGCCTTCCACCCCACCGAGTACGTCAACGACATCCAGACCATCAGCAAGCAGCACAAGATGGTGGCGGTGAACGTGGCGTTGGAGGTGGACCTCACCGGCCAGGTGTGCGCCGACTCGCTGGGCTCGAAATTCTTCTCCGGCGTGGGCGGCCAGGTGGACTTCAACCGCGGCGCCGCGCTGGCCAAGGGCGGCAAGGCCATCATCGCCCTGCCCTCCACGGCCAAAAACGGCACCATTTCCCGCATCGTCACCCACCTCACCCCCGGCGCCGGGGTGGTCACCACGCGCGCAGACGTGCACTACATCGTCACCGAGTACGGCGTGGCCTACCTCCACGGCAAGAGCATCCAAGAGCGCGCCCTGGCGCTCATCAGCATCGCCCACCCGGACTTCCGGGCCAAGCTGCTCCGCGAGGCCATTGAGGCGAAGTATCTCTCGGCGTCCATGGCCGACATGGAGGGCAAGATCCTCGTCGGCCCGAAGGAACTCCGCACCACCCACGTGCTCGAGGACGGCACGCAGATCAACTTCCGCCCGATCCATCCCACGGACGAGCCGCGGATGCGCGACCTCTTCTACGCGCTCTCGCAGCAAACGATCTTTTACCGGTTCATGTCGTTTACGAAGATCATCCCGCGCAAGCAGATCCAGGACTTCGTGTACATTGACCACCGCAACGACGTGACCATCGTCGGCACGGTGCCCGAGGCCTTCGGCGAGGACATCATCGCCGTGGGCAGCTACTACCTGGACCCGAAGACGAACATGGCGGAGGTGGCTTTCGTGGTGCGGGACGACTGGCAGAACCGCGGCATCGGTACCTTCCTGCTGCGTTACCTCATGCGCATCGCCCGGCGCAACGGCATCCGCGGCTTCACCGCCGAGGTGCTCAACGAGAACAAGCCGATGCAGGCGGTCTTCAACAAGAGCAACTGCAAGCTGACCACCCGGTTCACCGGCAACGTTATCAGCTACCAGATGGCCTTCGAGTAAGCGGCTGGGCGCGTAAAAGTCGGAAGTCTGGGTTTAGAAGCTAGAAACGGAAATGAGGCATCGGGAAATCTGGCTGAACGTCCCTGAATTTTCGCACTTGCCGCAAAGCGGAGTGTTGCCCGGCTAGGCGGCCCCAGCCCGTCTGGTAGCGGCTAATATCCTGGGTGGGGCGTGCCGGAGGGTGGATCTTGTCGCCCGGAATCTATTACGGAAACCACCCCCAACCCGGTGCCGCCCGCGCCTGGCCCGGGAGAGAAGCCAACCGCTGCTCCCGCTGCTCCGGCAGGTGCTCCGGCCTGTCAGAAACCGAGTGGCACCCGATCCAGATTCGATACTCAGTCCCCCGGGGGACGTTTACCCGCCTCATTCCACCCGTAGCACGGCTACGGACATGGGTGGAAGGGTGAGTTCCACCTGGCCCGCGTTCACAGTGATATCTGTCAGTGGCTTCGGCTCGACCGCGCGGGGCTGATCGAAGGTGTTGTGTGCGTTCATCCGGTCCGCGGTGAGCACCCGGCCGGTGACCTGTTTGGGCTGGAAGCCTTCCCACCGGCAGACCACCGGCGCCGGGCGCCGGGGATCCAGATTGGCCAGTGACACGTGGATCGGGCCGCCTTTGGCACGTGAGGCGGAGGCGCTGAGCTGCGGAATGGCACGGCCACCGGTGACGTACTGAGTACAGGCCACGCTCGTGGGCAGGTGCGTCGCATCCTGGTGGACCTGGTACATTTCGAACACGTGATAGGTGGGGGTGACGAGCATCTTCTCCTTGTCCGTGAGCACCATGGCTTGGAGGACGTTCACGGTCTGGGCAATGTTGGCCATGCGCACGCGGTCGCAGTGGGCGTGGAAGATGTGGAAGTGCAGCGCCGCCACGAGTGCGTCGCGCAGTGTGTTTTGCTGGTAGAGGAATCCGGGGTTGGTGCCCGGTTCCACGTCGTGCCAGGTGCCCCATTCGTCCACGATCAGGCCCACGCGCTTGTCGGGGTCGTAGCGGTCCATGATCTGGGCGTGGCGCGTGATCAGCTCGTCCATGACCAGCGCCTGGCGGAGCGCGGCGTGCCAGTCGGCCTCGGTGAAGTCCGTGGCGGAGCCCTTCCGATTCCAGTCGCCGGTGGTGAGGGTGTAGTAGTGCAATGAGAGGCCGTTCATGCGGCGGCCCACCTCCCGCATGAGCACCTCGGTCCAGTTGTAATCGGCCACGTTCGCGCCGCAGGCGATGCGGTAGATGCGGTTGGTGCCGTAGTTCTTGACGAACGTGTTGTAGCGTCGGAACAGGTCCGCGTAGTACTCGGGCCGCATGTTGCCGCCACAACCCCAGCTTTCGTTGCCCACGCCGAAGAACCGCACCGCCCACGGTTTGTCGCGGCCGTTCTGACGCCGCAGGTTGGCCATTGGGGAATCGGCATCCGAGGTTATATATTCAACCCATTCCATCATTTCCTGCACGGAGCCGCTACCGACGTTGCCGCAAATGTACGGTTCGGCGCCCAGTTGCTCGCACAGATCCAGGAACTCATGCGTGCCGAAGTGGTTGTTTTCGGTCACGCCGCCCCAGTGGGTGTTGATCATGGCCGGCCGCCGGTCGCGCGGGCCGATGCCGTCCTTCCAGTGGTATTCGTCGGCGAAGCAGCCGCCCGGCCAGCGCAGCACCGGGATGTTCAGCTTTTTGAGCGCCGCGACGACGTCATTGCGGATGCCGCGAGTGTTGGGGATGGGGCTGTCTTCGCCCACCCAGAGGCCCTCGTAAATGCAGCGGCCCAGGTGCTCGGCGAAATGGCCGTAGATGTTGCGGTTGATGACGTGGCGGCCCTGGTCGGCCTGCACGATCACCGTGGCCACCGGGCCGGCTTCTGCCGTCTGCGCGGGGTGAACAACGGTGAACGCGATGATCGCGGCCAGGGCTGCCGGCAGGAGGGAGACAACGATCGGTTTCATGAGTGTGATTCGGAGTTCAATCGGCATGGCACAGGGTTTTGACGACGGCGCGGGACCGGTTGGACAGCCGGGTCCGCCGCTGCTGGCGCGCGGTTTGGGCCATGCGGTGCCGGGCGGCGACATGCAGCGAGCCGTTGCCGGCCGCGGGAAAGAGCAGGCGGTCAATGCCGGCCGCCACCAGCCCCGCCAGCCGCCGGCGCGGCGCGGCCGTGCAAACCACCTCGCCGAAGCGCGCCCACATGGCCCCGCGGCGCACCGCATCGGCCAGGGTGGCGAGCACCACCGGGGGCAGTTCTGTGAGATGGCCGGTGATCACCACGCGCCGCAGGCCCAGCACATTCAACGCGCCGGCGATGATCGTGCCCATGGCGTCAAGCGCGTCGCTCAGCCAGGCCGGCAGGCCGCGCAGCGCGATCGTGTCCGCAAGGTTGCCGGCCGGGTTTGCCGCGCCGAAGCTCTCGGCCAGGCCGCGCCGGGACAGAAGCGTCTCCACACAGCCGCGCGCGCCGCAGCCGCACAGGCGCAGGTTGCCCCGGACCGGCGTGTGGCCCAGCTCGGCGCCAAGCGGGAGCGGGTGGCTGAGCAGCTGGCCGCCCTCGATCACCGCGCCGCCCACACCTTCGCCAAAATCCACCAGCAGGAAATCCTCCGTCTCCGGTTCGGCCGCCAGGTGCCCCAGCGCCAGCGCGCGGATTTCCTGGACCAGCAGCACGGGCAGTGGCCAGGCCAGGCGGATCAGCTCGACGAGCTGCGCCCGCTCGGTCCAGTGCAGGTTGGGGGAGTACAGGACCCGGCCGGCGGTTTCGTCCACCACGCCGGGCACGCTGGCCAGCACACCCCAGAGCGAATCGCCCGAGACCGCTGCCGCGTGTTGCCGGAGCCGTCGCGCCCAGGTCTCCGGCGCGCGCCCGGTCTCGAAGGCGGCCGCGCAAACCGTGTCGTCGCCCACCGCCAACGGCAGGGCGGAGATGCGGGTTTGCTCGACGCCCAGTTCGATGCCCACAAAACGAGGGCGGATACCATCCAGCCGAAGCAACCGCCCCGGCCGACCGAGCCGGGGTGTCCCGGCGCCGTCGCTCGTGCGGTCTTCCGTGTCCTCGCCGAGCTCCTCGATGAGGCCGAACGCGAGCAGCTCGTCAATGATCTTGCCCGCGGTGGGTGGGCTGATCCCGGCCTCCTTGGCCAGGCTGGCGCGTGAGGCTGTGCCCAGTCGGCGCAATCGGCGCAGCACCGCGCGCTCGTTGAGGCGGCGCAGGCTGGACGGGATGGCGGCCAGGGACCGGGTCTTCATGCGGGCGCCGGCTGGGACGATCGGACCGGAGAGATCAATCGTGCCGCGCGGCGCTCACCACCAAAAAGCCGGTGTGCCGGTGGTCCGCACCACCATTTTCTCGAAGCGCACAAATGCGACGTGGCCATCGAGGAAGTTCACGTTCCCCCCCAGCGGGGAGTTGTCGGACTTGAGGTGCGGGGCTTTGTGCGGGACCGGGTTTCCTCGCTCGTCCTGCCAGCCGCCGTACACGCGCGTGAAGTTGTTGCCCGCCGGGCTGCGGGTCTCATTGTTGGACAGCGTCCCGTCGGCGTAGAGCGCCCGCTCGACGGGTGATGGGGTGTAGTTGGTGTTGCCCACGAAAATGGCCTGCGGGGTCATGCTTTCATTGATGTTCGTGGCGAGCACCCGGCCGGCGCCCGGCCAGGTGAGCGCGTACCCGATGACCCGGTAACCGGGGGTGAAGTCATACAGGGTGTTGCCTTGGCGATCGCGTTGGTCCCGTTGCCGCAGGAAGGACGGGCAATAGACCATGTCCTTGTGCGAGCCATAGCGCTCGACCTTGGCGAGTTGGTTGGAAGACACGTCCCACGGCCAGTACACGGCGATGCTGGGGTTGCCGGTCACGTGCGGGAGCCGGTCGTTGTTATCGTCCGCGTACATCCGGGTGGCGATGCCGAACTGACGGACGTTGCTGGCGCAATTCGTCCGCTTGGCCCGCTCCTTGGCGCTGGAGAGCGCGGGCAACAACAGGCCGGCGAGGATGGCGATGATGGCGATCACCACCAGCAGTTCGATGAGGGTGAAAGCGGCGGGCCGGCCGCGCGACCGGCCCGCGCACTCAGGGTGAAGACAACGCAGCATGGGACTCGATCAGATTCAGGAGTTCATTTACGCATCCGATAAAAGCGCGGCTCCGCGCCGGGCGTCACCAGCAGTTGTTTCTGGTCGCCCTGCTGGGTGGCACCGCTGGTGTCCACCGGCGACCAGGAGATCGGCGAGCTGAGACTGGCGGTGGACTCCAGCGCGAAGCCCGTGGCCGCGGCGGGCCAGCTCAGCACCACCTGGCTGCCTTCGCGCCGGATGCCCAGCGTGGGCGCCTCCACCGGCGGCGGCGGAATCACGTCCGGCCCGGCCGCGTAATGGGCGGCTATTTGCTCGGGCGTGAGCACGCCTTGCCAGATGCGGAATTCGTTGAAGACGCCCTGGAACATGTTATCCGGCCACTGCGAGCGCCCGAGCCAGTTGTTGACATCGTTGATGAGGACCAACGGCACGGCGGACGGGCCGGAAGCAACTTGCACGGCGTTGCTGTAGAGCCGGGCCTGGTTGGCGGTGAAGTCGTACACCACCGCGACATAGACCTCGGTGCCGGTGGCCAGTGGGGCGGTAGAGGTCAGTTGCGTCGGCTCGGTGCCGGTACGGGGATCGCGCACGGCAAAGCGCATGTTGCTCGGACCTTGCGGCGAGAGGAACAGGTAGTTGCCATTGCCGGTCGAGATCTCCTCCCCGGCGGCCGATGTGCCGAGGTCAAAGATGCGTTGCCACGGACCGCTGCCCTGCCAGGTGACCCAGGCTTCGAACGAGACGTTCACCAGCGGGCTGATGATGCCATTGGGGAGGTCCACGTAGCCGGCGATGGTTTCCGGGGTCGCTGTGGACGCCGTGCCGCCGGGCAGGCTCAGGGTGCCGGTGCCGCTGAACTCGGCGCCGTTGCCACGAATCGTGCCATTGGCGCCGCCCACCGAGTCGGCCACGGTGGTGCTGCCCGGGGCTTCACTGAAGCTGTACCGGTGCTTGAGCGCCAGCGCCGGCGGCGGGGCGACCGTGATGGTCTGCGCCACGGGTCGTCCCTGGTAGCTGCCGCGCAGTTCGGCGATGCCCTCCGCCCGCGCGGTGTACATGCCCGCGGCATTGATCGCGAGCACGGTCGGGTCGCTGGATACGAGGGTGCTAAAGCCGCTCACGTCCACGCCCTTGAGGTTGTCGAAGTCGGCGATGACCCGCGCCTGGCCCACGTCCCGCGCGCCGTACAGGGTCGCGCGGGTGACCTCGAGACGCACCGTTTGGAGCGCGCCGGGCGGGCTCAGTGTCGGGCCGAAGAGGAAGTTGTTGGCCACGTCGGCATCCGACAGCTTGCCGGTATGCACCCGCACCAGCGCGATGTAGCCGGAAAGAGCCTGGCCGAAGTCGAAGTCCGTGCCGCTGGTATTGGCCTGGGCGGCGATGCGGATCGGGAAGTCCGGATGGGTGCTGAGCGGAGTGCTCAGCGTCTTGGTGGTCTTGAGGATGCCGTCGGCATAGACCTTGGCGGTGTTCAACCCGTCGTAGGTGTACACCAGGTAATGCCAGCGGCCGGCGGCGGGTGTGCCGGACCAGCCCATGTCCGGGGTGTCCCAGTGGCCCACCGCGCCCCAGGTGGCGTGGGCGCCATAGTTGAAAGACATGTTGCTGCCGGCCGGACCGCCGCGACGGCTCCAAGCGACCAGCGTTTCCTCGTCCGCGATGCTCGGATTGTAGGCCCACACCTCGATGGAGCGGTCGCTGCTACCATGCAATTCGGCGGTAGTTAGCGGCCCCACGTAGGCATCCGTGGCTGGGGTGGCAGGGTTGAATTGAACTCCGGCGATGCCGGTACCCAATACATTGGCCACATAGGTGGGTGTGCCCACGGCATAGAAATCCCCCGAGCCGTCTGGCTTGGCCCGATTCCGCCAAACGCTGGCATCCTGCGCGACATCCGCCGCCCGCAGGTCCACGTACAGTTCGCCCGCCACGGCCAGCCCGATTTGGCGGGCGTTGACCGTGATGGTTACGGTGTCGGTTTGACCCTGGAAGCTGAGCGTGACATTGGCCACACCGGGCTTGAGCGCGGACAACTGGCCGGAGGCATCCACGGCGACCACGGACGGATTGTCAGACGCCAGATTCACGCCCGACACGCCCACCAAGGGTACGCCGGCGAAATTGGCGTAGTCCGCTGTGGCCGCGGTGGCCTGGGTGTCCGACTCGGTCATCACGGTATTTGGCACGGCCAGGTGCACGGCTTGCAGCGGCCCCAGCGCGGTGGGATTGGTTGTGGGTTGATCCGGGCCGGACACGTAGCTGGCCGCGACCTCGACGGGATTAAGCGCCGCGTTGTGGATGCGGAACTCGTCGTAACTGCCGGCGAACATGCCGTCCGGTCCCCACTGCGAGCGGCCCAGCCAGTTGTTCACGTCGTTGATGGCGCTCAAGGCCACGGGGGCCGGGCCGCTGGCCACCAACACCGCGTTGCTGTACAGCCGGGCGGTGTTTGAGGACGGGTCGTAGGTGACGGTGATACATGCCGGCTCGCCCACGGTCAGCGTCGCGGTGGAGGTCAGTTGCGTCGGCTCGGTACCCGTGGCGGGGTCCCGTACTGCAAAACGGAGGGCTCCCGGCCCTCCCTGCGGGGTGAGAAACAGGTAATTACCCTCGCCGGTGGACACGTCCTCGCCGCCGGAAGAGACTCCGAAGTCAAAAATGCGCTGCCACCAGCCGGTGGTTTCCCAAGTGACCCAAGCTTCAATGGTCAGGCTGTTGAGGGAACTGATGATGCCGTTGGGCAGGTCCACGTAGCCGGCGATTACGTCGGCGGCGGCATCAGACGGAGTGCCGCCGGGCAGGTACAGGCGGCCGGCGCCATCAAAGTAGGCGCCAGTGCCCTTCAGGGTGCCGTGAGCCGTGCCAACCAAGTCGTTCACGGTCGTACCGGCGCTCTCGCTGAAGCTGTAACGGTGAATCAATTCAGCGCGGACGGCCGGGCACATTGCCAGCGCAGACAGCAGGACCAGCGAAGCGATCTGGGAACGCGGGGTTTTCATAGTTATCCGGTTATAGCTTTGGGGCGTGAAACAACGCCCTGATTGCGCACTAAATTAAGCTTGTTAAGAAATAACTACGGCCAGCCCTCGCGTCTGTCAAGCGCGGCTGGTGGTGAGGGTTTCCAGCCTCTTTCGCCGCTATCCGCCCCGCCGCCGCGCCGCTTCGAGCTTGTCGGTCCGGGATGGTTTACCGACAGTCCGGTCACAGATGACGACCTCCATCAAACGTCCGGGCTGCTGGTTCGGCTGCGGCGCCGCCCTCGCAGCCGGGCTTGCGCTGGCCCAGCCGGCCGACGCCGCGCTGGAACGCTTCTTCCGGGACTATCTCGACGCGGCGTTCGCTTTGCGGCCGCTGGACGCGACCCGGTTGGGCGACCACCGGTTCGACGCGCAGTTGGACGACCTGTCCGCCGAAGCTCGCGCGCGCTGGGTCGAGCACTGGCGGCGCACCCTCGACGACCTGCCCCGGCGGGTGGATTACGACCACCTCACCCGCGCCGGGCAGATTGACTTTGAGATTCTGCGCCATGAACTGGTCAAGGCGCTGTGGCTGGCGGAGAGCACCCGGCCGTTCGAGGAGGACCCGCGCGTTTATAACGATTACATCAACGACGGCGTGTTCCTCCTGCTGGCGCAGTCCACGTTGCCCCGCGAGACCAACGTGGCCAACGCCCTCGCCCGCATGGCCCAAATCCCGCGGGTGATCGAGGCGGCCAGGACCAACCTGAGGAATCCGCCGCGCACGCACACCGAGACCGCCATCCGCCAGAACCGCGGCGCGATCACGTTTTACGAACGCGAGCTCTTCGAACTGGCCGGCCCCACGCGGCAGGCGGCGAAGCTCCGGGCCGCGGCCGGGCCGGTCGTGGCCGCGCTGAAAGACTACCAGACGTTCCTTGAAAAGGATCTGTTGCCGCGGGCCAACGGCGACTGGCGGTTGAGCCGGGCGAAGTTCGCCCGCAAGCTCGAGCTCGAGCTTGACGCGGGCCTCACCGCCGATCAGGTGCTGGCGGAGGCGCAGACGGAGTTCGAGCGGGTCACACGCGACATGTATGTCCTCGCCCGGCAGCTTTGGGGCCGGCACTACCCGCGGCAGCCGTTGCCGCCGGACGACGCCGAAGGCCGGCGCGTGACCATCGAACGGGTGCTCCATGCCATCGCCCGGGACCACAGCACTGCGCGGACGTTCACCCGCGACGTGCGGAAATCCGTGAAGGCCATCAAGGAATTCATCGCACGCGCGGACCTGCTGCGCCTGCCCGAGCCGGACCGCTGCCGGATCATCGAGATGCCCGAGTTCCAGCGCGGTAATTCAACCGCCTACATGAATTCGCCACCGCCGCTCGATCCCGCCGCCACCGGCTATTACGCGGTGAGCCCGCCGCCGAAGGACTGGGACGCCGCCCGCGTGAAGAGCTACTTCGAGGAGTATAACCGGCACATGTTGCAAATCCTCACCCTCCACGAGGCCTACCCGGGCCATTACGTGCAACTCGAGTACGCGAACCGGAACCCGTCGCTCATCCGCAGGGTGCTCGGCTCGGGCGCGTACATCGAGGGCTGGGCGGTGTACACCGAGCAGACGATGCTCGACCAGGGCTACGGCGAGGGCGACCTCGCTTTGCGGCTCACCCAACTCAAATTCTACCTCCGCGCGGTTGCCAACGCGATCCTCGACCATCGGATGCACTGCGAGGCCATGACCGACGAGGAGGCGATGGACCTGCTGGTGCGACGGGCGTTCCAATCCGAAGGCGAGGCGCGGCTGAAAGTGGTCCGCGCAAAGCAGAGTTCGGTGCAGCTTTCCACTTACTTCACGGGCCGCACGGCGCATTACCGCTTGCGCCAGGCCATCCAGCGCGAACTGGGCGATGCGTTCGACCTCGGTCGTTACCATGAGGCGGTGCTGGCGCCGGGCGCGGTGCCGGTGAAATACCTGCCCGAACTCGTCCGCGCGCGGTTGCAGGAGCCGCGGTGAATGTCACGCGGGTCGGTGGGGCTGGCTGCGGCGCACCCGCTGCGGCGCTATCCCAATCATGCAGCCCGTGACATCGGCATGAGCCGAGTTTTTCCGTCAGCCACCGAGGAACCACACGTCGCGATCAGGGCATTTCAACCACCCGGAAGAAGCGGCGTGCGCTTGCGCTCGGGTCAACTTCCACGGGTTCGCCGGCGGTGAATTCCCCGGGCAGACGGGTCCACCCGATGCCCAGGTTGTCCGTGAATTCCACCGCATAACGCCCGGCCGGCGGCCCGCTCCAGAGCAGTTGGGTGCGGCCGGTGGTGAGATTGCGCTGGAGGACAAGCAGCGGACCGGTGCCGTTGCCGAGAATCTCGACCTTGAACAGGTCCGCGGCCTGATTGAAGTCGCCCGCCGCCAGGTCCGGTGCATGGCTCAGGAAAAACAGGCTGCGCCCGTCCGCGCTGAAAAACGGCCGCAGCGACCATCCCTCGCCAGCTTCGCCGTCCGGTGTGCGGCTGAGCAACAGCGTCTGGCCGGTCTGCAGGTCGCGCAGAAACACGTCCATCGCTCCGTTCGCGTCGTTGGCCACGAGGTTGTCCGCCAGGCTGGCGAAGGCCACGTACCGGCCGTCGGCGCTGAGCGCGGCGTGGCGGCAGGTGCCGTTGGCCTCGCTTGTGCCGTCGGCCGCCACGCTGACCAGTGTCACGGTGCCGGCGTCCACGTCCGCGCGCCAGACCTGGTAGGTGCTGCTGTCGGTACCGGGCGCCAGCCAGGCCACGAACCGGCCCTCGGCACTGAGGACGGGGGGTTCGAGGACCGGGGCGCTGAGGAGGTTCGAGAAGAGCAGGGTGTTGGCCGTCCAGTCCACGACCAGCATTTGGTTGGTTCGCGGATTAAATTCGCGGCGGAAAAAGGCCACGCGGCTGCCCGAGGCGTTGAGCGCAGGCAGGAAGTCGTAGCCGCCGGAAGTCCACAACGGCGCCGGCGTGCCGGCGGGATCGGCCAGCCAGGGGCGCGGATCGTAGATTTCAACCACGGGCGCCGCGGTCACGGTGCGGCTGAAGCCGATTCGCGACCCGTCGCGGGCGAAGCACACCGGCTCGTTCACCGTGCCGGAAAATGCGGCGGAAAACCCGCCCGAGTTCAGGTCCACAAACCGGGACACGGTCTTGGTACCCTCGGTAAACTGCACCAGCGCGTAGTTGCCGGCCGGGCTGAAGGCACTGCCCACTTGGGCCGGGGCGTTGGCCGGGACCGAACCGCCCCGAAACACCTGCCGTGCGCCGGTGTCCACCACTTGCCCGAAAACATCCGCGACCCCGTTGTTGTCTTCGGCCACCAGGTTCGTGGCGGCACTGACCCAGAAAACGCGCGTGGCGTCGCTGGTGAGCCAGGGCGCCACGGGATGTCCGTTGGCGGGTTGACCGTCCACGCCTTCGCTGAGCAGGCGGCGCGTGCCGGTCAGCGTGTCGTGGAGGTAAACCTGCATGTGGTTTGCGGCTCCAGCCAGTCCGGGCGGGAAGGCGCTCAGGACCACGTACCGGCCGTCGGCGCTCACGCCTTCCGGGCGCACTCCGATCCAGCCGCGGCTGGTGCTCGAATCGTGGGCCGTGGGCGCCAGGCTCACGGTAGCGGTGCTGCCGTCCCGGGTGTTGTACAGGACGATCGGTCCCTCCAGGTCCGTCCGGGCCGTGGCCAGCCAGTCACCGTTGAGGCTCAGCGACAACTGTCCGGCTTCCGCGGGGGCGTCACCCAGGTTGGCCATGATGCTGAGCGTGGCGGTCTCGCGATGGTACCAGTACACGCGCAGGGCTTCGTCGGTGGCCCCGGCGACCAGATTGGTTGCCCGGCTCACAAAGGCCACGCCGCGTCCGTCCGGGGTGATGACCGGTGCCAGGCAGTCGGCGCTGGCGGGCGAGCCGTCCGGCGCGGCACTGACCAGGGTCGAGGTGCCGGCCTGCACGTCGTGCAGGTACACCTGCGAGGGCACATAAACACGTCGCGGAAGAGGCAGATTGTAATTCGGTGGCGTGGGCGTGGCATAAACCACAAACGCGCCGTTGGCACTGAGCCGCGCGTTCAGGGCAGAGTCAGGGAAACGGTTTTCCCGGGGGGTGTTTGTGCGCAGTGTCAACAGTGTGGTGGTGTTCTGGGCCACGTTGTGCAGGTTCACCCCATAGCGGATCAGTCCACCGGTCAGACTGAGCTGGCTGCGGAAGGCCACAAACCGGCCGTCGGCGCTGAGCGCCGGGGCGGTGTGAGAGCTTGTTGCGCTGGCAAATTCCAGTGCCAGTTCCGCCGTGCAGTTCACCGCCTGGCCGCTGGCGAGGTCCTGCCAAACCAACAGGTTGGTGGGATTGGTACCGGACACGGCGCTGACACTCATGGCCAGGGCCCCGCCCGAGGGAGTTACCGCGAAATCCCCCAGGCGCCACGGGCCGGGCAGGTCGGAGGGCACGTGGGTCGTCAGGCACTCGGTGCGGCCTTCGAGCAGGTCGCGCCGATACAGATTGAACACGGACAGGAACGAATCCGGGGCGAGGTCCTGGGCCGGGCTGCGGAAAATGACGTGGCGCCTGTCCGCGGAAATCCACGGGTCGAGAACCGGCCCGGCAGAGGCCCCGCCGTTTTCCGCCACGCTGACGAGCCGGGTGGTGCCGGGATCCACGTCGCGCACAAACACGTCCCAGGTGTGGTTGGTGTCGTTCGGTACCAGGTCCGAGGCGCGGCTCAGGAAGGCCACGCGCCAGCCGTCGGCGGACAGGCCGGCCGCGAGGGACGTGCCGTTGCCGGCGCGCCCGGCCGGGTTGGCGCTGATGAGCGTGACCCGGCCCGTGGCGCGGTCCAGCAGGAAGACGTCGCTGGTGGCGTTGAAATCGCCGGCCACCAGCCGATCGCTCGCCGAGGTGAAGAGCAGCCAGCGGCCGTCATCGGACACGGCGTGGAGCAAAGTCGTCTCGGGAGCGGGTACGACTTCCGCGGCCGGGACGGCCGGGACTGTCGCTCCCAGCAATTGCGGGGCCGGGCTTTGGGCGCACAACAGCGGAGCGGTCCACACAAGCAGGCTCAGACAGGCAAGCGTGAGAGTTTTCATGGCGTGTGGCAGATGAGAATTGCGCGGGCGGGGTGGTTGGCTAGCGCACCGGTTCGCTGGCGTGGGTCAGGAACCAGACCAGGTCGGGGTGGTTGGGCGTGACAGTGAGATTGTTGTTGTACTGGTACTTCACCGGCTGGAGCAGCTTGGGATCGGTCCAGCGACGGGCTTCCACGTGACCGTCGGCGAAGGTGAGCCAGGTGGCGCCCTCGTGGAGTGCCCCGGGCACGTCCGGCCAGTTCTGGTTCGAGTTGGGCGCCCAGAACAGCGGGTCATTCATGCTGTCGGGGTGCTCCTCGAGGAAGACAAGGGCCTGCTGCGGGGAGAGTTTCCGAAAGTCGGCCAGTTTGCGGAAAATGGTGTACGAAAAGTTCAACGGACCGGAGGTCTGGTTCCCCTGCCCCATGAAGCAATTCATCGAGTACGTGCGCACCCGGACGGCCCACCCCTGCGCAAGCTGCGTCGGGCTGAGGTAATCGTCCGCCGGGCATTTGTAAGCCGTCGCGTCCCGGTTCAAGTACACCGCCAGCGAAGCGTAACGCGGTTCGGTAAGGTAGGTCGTGTTGGTGTTGTCCGGGCGGGTCTGCCAGTCCAGCCAGCCCGTGGCCCAAGGGCGCTCCGCGGCGTCGGCACCGGGCACGAAGCCGCCGTGGTAGTTGCCGGGCATCACGCCGGCGGTCTCGGTGGTGTACAGTAACCACGCCCCCTGCAGCCGCCGCAGGTTGTCCAGGCACAGCAGGCTCTTGGACAGGCCGCCGTTGCCCCAGACCGGCCGGGTGGCGGCGGCCAGCAAGGCCAGGGTGGCGAGGGTGACCAGCAACTCGGTGCGGGTAAAGCCGGTAATGCGCAGCTTGGTATCGAGGTGTTTCATGGTACGAGTCAAAGTACGATGAAGCTGTGTTCAGTTCCGGGTTTCCGCGCGGACACCGGCTCTCGCCCGGCCCGGAGGTGCCCAGTCATGGTTGGACGAGGCATCAACGGGACAGACCGGACAGGGCCGCAAGTAAGGCAGATTGTTCCACGCTCGGACACGCCCGGGCGGCTTGTTGGGTTTCCCAAGACACAGTCCACGTGTTTTTACTAAGCAGTTGCGATGCCAAACCCGCCGGGCCGGTTACCCGGCTTTACGGCTGTCTGGAAGCCCACCATTATCGGGCTCCGGGCAGTGGTGCCCTACTCGCAACGCCGGTGGTGTCGCGCGGCTGCCCCGGCGCGACGCCAAACCGAGCCATAGCGAGTGTGGTTGCCTACGGCACGACCGGTGAGACGTGAATCAGTCGAGCCAGTTGCTGCGGGCCGGGTCGGGCGGCATGCCGCCGCCCGCGCGCCTTCCGTCCTTGCCTTGACACCGCCGGTGGGCGGCGGACATTGCCGCGTCGCGCGGACAACCACCCCCGCGCGGCTTCCTTGAGATGACACGCAACACCCTGGGCGGCCCCCCGTCGCCCGAAGAATTTCAGCGTCAGCTCTCCGAGTTGATGCGCCAGCACATGACCGGTCTGCGGGCCTCGCCGTTCCGCCCCCAGCCCCAGCCGGCCGGTGGCGGCGACGAGCCGCGGCTGGAAGATGACCCGATCTTCAAGTTCGACAAAAAACCCAAGAACGTGAAGGCGCACCTAGACCGCTTCGTGATCCGGCAGGACGAGGCCAAGAAGGTGCTCAGCGTGGCGCTCTGCGATCATTACCACCACGTGCGCCTGGCGCTGGAAGGCCAGGAGCAGCCGAATTACGCCAAGCAGAACATCCTCCTGGTCGGTCCCACCGGCGTGGGCAAGACCTACCTCATCCGTAGTCTGGCGGACCTGATCGGCGTGCCATTCGTGAAGGCCGACGCTACCAAGTTCTCCGAAACCGGCTACGTGGGCGGCGATGTTGAGGACCTGGTGCGGGAACTGTACCGGCGGGCCAACAACGACCTGCGCCGCGCCCAGTACGGCATCATCTACATTGACGAGATCGACAAGATCGCCGCCGCCCCGAACCTGGTGGGCCGCGACGTCAGCGGCCGGGGGGTGCAGACCAACCTGCTCAAACTCATGGAGGAAACCGAGGTGTCCGCGCGCTCGCCCAACGACATTGCCGGCCAGTTACAGGCGCTGATGGACTTCACCCAGCGCGGGCGCAAGGCACCGGATTCCATCAACACCAAGCACATCCTGTTCATCGTCAGCGGCGCGTTCCCCGGCCTGGACAAGCTCGTGCGGCGGCGACTGCGCGAGGCCACCATCGGCTTCGCGGCCAAGGCGACGAAAGCCGAGTCCGATTTCGAGATCACCACGCACGCCCAGACGCGGGACTTCATCGAGTACGGCTTCGAGCCGGAGTTCATCGGGCGGCTGCCGGTGCGCGTGTACTGCCACCCGCTCGACGTGAACGATCTGTTCAACATCCTCCGCACCTCCGAGGGTAGCATCATCCGCCAGTACGAGCAGACCTTTGCCGCCTACGGGATTGAGGTGCTCTTCCAGGACGACGGCCTGCGGCGCATCGCTGAACTGGCGGCGGAGGAACAAACCGGCGCGCGCGGCCTGATGACCGTGTGCGAGCGGGTCTTCCGCGAGTTCAAGTTCGAGCTGCCCTCGACACGGGTGCGACGCTTCGTGGTGGACCGCGACGTGGTGGAAAACCCGCCCGCGGCGCTGCGCCGGCTGCTGGCGGAAAGCGCGGTCGAGGAGCGCGCGGTGATGCGGCAACTGGTGCATGAGTTCGCCGAGCGCTTCACGCGCGAGCAGGGCCTGACCATCCGCTTCACCGAGGCGGCAGCGGACCGCCTGGTGGCACTGGCGGCGGAACAGGGCCGCCACGTGCGCGAACTGTGCGCGGAGCGGTTCAAGGACCTCCAGTTCGGCCTCAAGCTGATCGCCCAAAATACCGGCCGGCGCGAGTTCGAGATTGACGTGCCGCTGGTCGAGGCGCCGGACCAGGTGCTCAGCGAGTGGGTCGTGGCCAGCTATCGGCCGGGCGCGACGCCAACCAGCGAGGCGGCCGGCGCGTGAACGGGAAGTCGTGGGGCGCGGACATTCTTTTCCGCCTTCGGCTCAACCGGTGCCGCGCGAACGAGCGGACGGGGAATGTCCGCGCTCCTGTCGGTAACGCGTGCCACTCTGGTGTGTCATGGACGTGACGCGGCGGCTCCGTTTGGGGAGGCGCAACCGGGCCGCGACACAGCGTGATCCTTGGCCGGGTAGCCCTTTCGCCCGCCGCCATCCGCCTACTTGGACAGGCGGTGCATCTGCTGGACGGCTTCTGCGCGGGCATCGCCCTGTTCGCCGGCTTTGTTCAACTCGGCACCGATCGAGACGATGGCGCTGGCCACGAACTGGCGTTGCTCGTCGGTGAGGTCCTTGCGCTCACCCAGGGCTTGGAAGGCGACCCAGGCACCCGACCAATCTTTTGCGGCCAAGGCAGCGGTCGCCTGGGCTGCCAGTTCTTTGACCGGCGCCGGCGCCTTGGCGAAGAGCGCACCGGCCTCACCGGGGATTTCCGCGGTGGGGATTTCCTTGGGGGCTTTGCCCCGGCCGCAACCGGCGGGGAAGCAGATCAGGCCCAGTCCCAGGCTGAGGACGGCCAGTGAATGGAGCAGTGCTTTCATGGGGTTTTTAACGGGGCATTTGCACCGGGGCATCCCCGGTGTACCAGCGGTAGTCCACGCCTTTTTCGGAGTAGGGGATGGTGCTGACATGGCCGTCCACCCAGATGGTGTTGCAGCGGCGGCTGTGGCGCCACCACTCGAACTCCATTTTGATGCCCGGGTAGAGCGAGGCCAGGCTGTACTTCCACTGGGTCAAGCATTCGTTATTGCCGGGGAACAGTCCCAGCGAATCATCCGGCCCTTCCATGCGCTGCTCGGCGGCATCCTGGGCGAAAACCGTGGAGGTGGGGCTGATGAACGAGGACATTTTGCGCGGGCCGTCCAGGCGGGTGACGGGGCTGCGCGGATCGGGCGGCTGCACCGCATAAGCGTTGATGCCGATGCTGGAGTTAAGCCAGAAGGTGGCGGGGAAGCGTTTGCCCTCCTCGCGCCATTCGTCCACGATCCGGGCGGTGGGACAGCGCCAGATGGTAATGGCGCTGCGCCAGCTCCAGTTGGTGCCGCCCATCTGGACGTACGGCAGGTAGGCGATGCCCCAGTAGGCCAGACCATGATGGGCGGGCAGGAGCATGGTGCTGTTCGGATTTTCGGTCCATTGGCCGTGGTTCGGCGCGGCGCCGCCCACGTGGTGGAGGGTGTCGCGGTTGTCCTCGGCGTACATCCCCAGCGCCAGGCCGATCTGGCGCAGGTTGCTGTAGCAGACGGCCTGGCGGCCCTTTTCCTTGGCCCGCGACAAGGCCGGCAACAACATGCCGGCCAGAATCGCGATGATGGCAATCACCACCAGTAGCTCGATGAGGGTGAAGCCGGCTCCACGCCCGGTTGGCCACCGGCGGGTTTTCGACACTTTCATGACATTAATTTGAAGCAAAGCGCGGGCCAAAGCCAGTTGGCCGGGGAGCTCCCGCCCCCCGGCCAACGGCGTTACGTGATTCGCCCAAACCGGCGCGTCATTTCTTCAGCCGGTAGAATTTGGCAGCCCCGGTGGGGTCGGCTTGGTGCGGACTGGCGCCGGCCACGTCGTTCCACGGGCCGTTCACGGCGTCGGCCGATTGGAGGGTCGCGCCGCTGTCCCAGGTCAGCACCACCTTGCCGCCGCTGAGTTGGATGCGGAGGGTACCGGCGTCGGTCGGCCCGGAGACCACCACGGTGGACAGGTCTTTGCCCGCCTGGCCGGCCTCGTAAATGGCCAACACCTCCTGTGGGGTAAGGGTGCGTCGCCAGATGCCAAGGTCGTCGAACCACACGTCCGAGAAGCGCGAACCGTAGGTACCCGTGCCGTCCTGGCCAATGTTGGTGGCCATGCCGGCCGGAGTGTCCACATTGTTAGCGCTGGCGGTGAGCGGCCGGGCGTCCTTGAGCACGCCGTCCACATAGGTCGAAGCCATGCCACTGCGCTGGAAGGTGACGACGATGTGATGCCAGGCATTGTCCGAGAACGTGCCCGGCGGGCCATCGTAGTCTTTGCGCGAGCCGGGCGAGCCGGCGAGATTCCACTGGAAGTGGCCGTCGTCGTCGGTGGCCAGCACGTAACCCTGATTGCCGCCGCTGTTCCAGTCCTTGTTCCCAATGAACGAGGGATCGCCGCTCCAGGTCACGGCCTTCGTCCAGAAGGCGATCGAGAAGTCGGTGTCGGTGCCGAAGTTCAGGTCGGCGGGGGTGCCCAGAGTGACGTAATCCGCGTCCGAGGCCAGTTGCATGGCCTGGGCGCCAACCTTGCCCGCGCCGAAGACCGGGGCGCCCACGGCGGTACCGTGGTTGTTCCGGCCGCTGGCGTCGCTGAGGTTGCCGTCCAACTTGAGGTGCGTGACGAGATTTTCGTTGATGGGCCCGCTGAAGACGGTGATGACCGCCTTGGTGCTGGTGACCGAGCCGGCGGCGTTGGACACCACCACCGTGTACTCGCCCGCGGCGGCGGAGGTGATGTTGTTAATGATGTACGTGGCGCCGGTGGCGCCGGGGATGTCCTCGCCGTTGCGTTGCCACTGGTAGCTGCGCGGTTCGGTGCCGGTGGCGACAACCTCGAGCGTCACCGTGCTCCCGGCGGAGTAGTGGCCACCTGTGGGTGGTTTGGTGATCTCGGGCAACTGTGGGCCGGTGATGCTGTAAAGGCCCACATTGTCCACGCCGAAGAACCAACTGGCGGTCCCGGCCTGGAAGAAACGCAGCTTCACGCGGGCCTGGTTGTCGGCCTGCGGCAGGCGGAATTTCTCGATGCGCTTGGATTCCATCTGATCGTCGTTGATGCGGCCGCTTATGTACGGGCCAAGATCCGGCCAGGTGTTGCGCGCGGCCTTGACAAAGGCGCCGTAGGTGTCGCCGATGGTTTCGCCGGTGTTGGGATCCACGTAGTCCGCGGTGTCCGGATTGGACGCGGTGAGGGTGGCCTCGGCATCCACGGAGCCGTCACCCTTGAGGCGGATGTCCGGCACGTCGAGCATGTACACGACCGGCAGCCAGGTGGTCCCACCATCAATCGAGTACTCGACGCCGGCGATATTGTCCTGGTTCTGCGTGTAAATACTGTGATAGACGAGGTAGATGTCCGTCTTGCCCGTCAGGTTGATCTCCGGCGAGAACAGTTCGGCGTACTGGCTGCCACCGCGGATGTCGGATTCATGGTAGGCGAACTGGCCCTGGATCAGACTCTCAACCTTCTGGCCATTGATGTAAGCCTCCGGAGTGTTGAGACGGTAGCTTGCATTCCACGCCGTGATGGAGGCCACGCGGTCGCGGGAAATGACCACCCACACCAAGTAACTGTCCGAATTCGGGTCGTTGAGGTCTTCCACGCCGTTACCTGTGATAGGGCTGGAGGTGGTCCAGCCGGCGGGCAGGGTGCCTTCCGGGACGGAGTCGAACCTCTCGATCCAGATGGGGTCGGGCAGAATATAATTCGCGTAGGGCGCCACCGTGTATTTGACAATCGCCTCGCGCTTGCCGCCGGCAGCGGTCGGGTCGTCAAACACCAGCTTGTATTCCTCGATGGCCAGCGGTGGGGGCAGGGTGGGCGGCGTGTAGCTCACCTTGGTGGTGTCGCCGGTCTTGGGACCGATGGCGGTACTCGCGGTGACGTCGGTGCCGTTGCGAAACAACCTGACCGATGTCGGGTTTAAGGCGGTCGAGCCATCCTTGATCAGCGCGCTCAGCCCGGCGGACGGCGAGACATTGACGGCGTTCGGCTGGGGCGCAATCCACGCGATGGTCGGGCCGGTGGTCACGCTGCCCGGCCGGAGCGCACGGTAGCTGGGGATGCCGCCGGCTTCGTTCAGGTGCAGCCGGTTTGACGGGTCGGCGTTGTCCGCCGTGTACCAGTCCACGCTGTACCCACCACCACCCTGTTCGTAGATCAGGCGGAAGGGATACACCCCGGCCTTGGTGACTGAGAAACTGAACACCGTGTCGCCCGCGCCACGCCCGCCGTCGTATTCGCCCAGGCGGATCTCGGCCAGGCGGTCAAACACGTTGCCCGTCGTCACCCGGAAACCGTCGTCGCTGTTCACGACCATGGTGTAGGTGCCGGGCTGAAGTTCGACGTAGGTGATCGCTTCCATCGCGATGTTGATGGAGGTGAACTCCGTGCCCGGAATACCCGGGAAAAAGGTGCTGCCGTAGGCGATGATTCCCTCCTCGGTGTACGTGCCGTCCGGGTTGAAAGCCGACAGGTCCGCGATGTTCGCGTGCGGCTGGCCGGTGGCCGGATTGACCAAAACACCCGCAATCTGGTCCTCGGTGCGGGCCAGCGTGTTGGGTAACTCGGGGCCGCTGGCCTGGAAGACGCGGACGACGAAGCCCGGTTTGGTTTTGTCGAGCGCCGACGCCGGCAACGCGACCGATTCGGGAATGACGGTCTGAGCTTGCGTCGCGACCGCTCCCCAAACCAGGGCGGTTAACAGGCCCAGTTGGATGCGGTGTTTGTTGGTGGGTAGTTTTTTCATGGGTTTCTCGGGTTATCTCACCGGCTTGGTGACCAAGCGCAGGCTGCATGTGCCATACGGCGGCAGGTACAGAGGCACTCTCAAGGACACCTCAGCAGTTTGATTGCGTCAGCCACAAACCGGTTTCAAGCTTGCGTTGGCAGGTTACAACGACTTGCCGACCCGTCAACTTTCTGGTGAACAGGAGGCGGGGCTCAAGCTCGATCCCAGCCGAGCAGGCTCAAGCTGCGCGCAACGCCCGGTGCAAGTGGGACTCCACCGCGAGCGACATGGGCGGGATCGGCGAGCAAGCCGGGCGCGCCCCGAGTCAGCACCGGCTGAAGGGCCCAGCCATCCGCGCCCTGCTGGTTGCGGCAGGTCAGCATCGCTGCGGTGTAGTCCGGTTTTTCGAGCCGCGCCACCCACAAGCGATTCTCGGCAAAGGCCAGCATCGGTAAATCACCCGGGCTGTCACCAACCGCCAGGCAAGGCCGGCCACCCAGGGCGTCCCAAAGGCAGGCCACCTTGCCCGCGTAAACCGGCGCCGGCAGGTCCAGCCGGCGGGTCAGGCGCAAGCCGGCAAGCGTGCGGTGCTCCAAGTGGGCGTATGCCGCATGGGTTTGGACCAGCACGCGGTCTTTGAGCACGCGTCCCTGCCGGTCCCGCAGCAACGGCGCCACACCGATCACCCGATCGGCGGCGACCCCGTGCGGGCACCCCAGTCGTTGCAGCTTCGGATTTAATTCCTCAAGAATCATCCAGCGCACGCTCCAGACGTTGCTGGCCGAAACGATCCAGACTTCGAACCGCCGCTTCAGCAGCGCCGCCACGAGTTCGATCATCTCCGGATAGAACCAGGGCAGGGGATACGCGGTCTTGCCGGGCGTCACTTCGAGGCAGCGGTTTTCACCGGGTCGGGCCAGCGCGACGACGGCGGCGGTAGCTTGGACGATCCGCGCGGGACTGAGACCGGCCATCACTTCAGCCGCCCAGGTGTACCCGCTGGTCAAGGGATTCGGATCCGCGTCGCCGTGGCCGCTGCCTTCAAGCAAGGCCTCGTAATAGGCCGTCAGGTCGGGCAGCCGGCCCGGGATGATGCGCCGGCCGGAGGCGGTGCGAAACGGCGTCGCCAGCGCCGCCACCGTTTCCGGCTTGAGCCGGCGTTGTTTGACGAGCAGCGCGAGCGTGGCTTCGCCGATGTCGCCGCAGACCAGCGTGTTGTCGAAGTCGAACGCGACCGGCAGCCCCCGGCCGGCGCCGCGTTGCAGCAGGTCTTCCAGCCAGGCCTTGACCTCGGGCGTCCAACCTGGCGAGGTGAGACGGACTTGGCCTGTGAACCGGCTGGCGCGCGCGGAGGGCATCTTATTTCGCGCCTTTCGGCCGGGCGTTCCAGATGGACACCATGAATGCCGCGGCCACGAGCACCAGCCCGGCCAGCGCGTAGAACACCAGGTTCCAATCCCCGCGGGTCAGGTCCTTGAGCCAACCCACCCCGGCCCCGGAAAAAATCGAGCCCAGCGCCCCCAGGCACATGGTGAAGCCGGTGGCAATCGAGGCGGCCCGGGGATGGCTGATGTCCACCGTGGCCGCGCCGCTCATGAGCATGTCCGGGCCGTAAATCAGAAACCCCGCCAGCCCGAGCAACACGGTGGCCAGCACCCACTCACCCCGCGGCACCCAGGTGAACCCCACGCACACCGCCGCCAGACCCGCCTGCATCAGCGCGCAGACCGGCGCGCGGCGTCGGCCGAACCAGTGGTCGGACACCCAGCCCGCCGCGATGGCCCCCACCGAGCCGACCAGCGGAATGACCACCGCCGTGAGCGCGCTGCCCTTGATCGAGCGGCCCTGGAAGTCCGCCATGTACTGGATGCTCCAGTTCATGAACGCGTAGCGCACCGCATTCATGCAGAAAAACCCCACCGCCAGAATCCACAGCACCCGGTTGGTAAAGGTCAGCCGGAGGATGGCCGGTAGGGACAGTTCGTCGGCGACACCGCCCCCGCCCGAAGCGCCCGCCCGCTCCCGGTCTCCCACATCGTCCCGCACCGGCGGCAGCCCGGCTTCCTCGGGCGAGTTGCGCAGGAACAGAAAGAAGACCGCCGCCACGGGCACCAGGATCAGGCTCGGCACCCAGAAGGCGGCCCGCCAGCCCAGCGTTTCGCAGAGCATCCCCGCCAGCAGCCACGACACCACGTTGCCCACGGTGTAGCAGGTCGAAATCAACCCCAGCACCGTGCCGCGCCGGGCGGAGGTGGTCCAGTTGGCGAGGGTTTGGACCAGCAGCGACCAACCGGCGGACTGGGCGTAGCCGTTGAGTGCCCACAGAATCAGCATCTGCGGGTAGGTCGAGGCGAAGGCGAACAGGGCGTTGGTGGCGGCCGCAATGAGCAGGGCCACGGTCATCATGTGCCGCGCACCCCAGCGGGCGCACAGCGTGCCGTTGATCACCTGGCCCACCGCGTAAAACAGGGCGTAGGTCGAGGGGATGCTGCCCACCTGCGCATTCGACCAGCCGGGGAACTCGCGCAGGATCAGCGGCTGGGCCACGGCAAAGTTGACCCGGCACAGGTAGTACGAGGCGTAGGCCGTCCACAGCAGCCAGAAAATGCGCCACTGCCAGGCGCGCAACTGCGGAGGCGTTTCCACGGAGGCCATGTCAGGTGCGGGCGGGTTGCATCGTGGGCAGGCGTGACACCGCGCGGTTATGCCCCACGCATCCCGGGGCGTCAAACCCCCACTGCCGTCCAGGCGCCGTGGCCGCACCGCGGTCAACCCGCGGCCGGCAGTTCCGCGTGGAGCCTCACGCTTCCGGCATCCGGTATCCGGCATCCGGCAACCAGCCTCCGGCCTCGGGCCTCGGGCATCTACAAACCGATGGCAGGCTTCAAGTGCGGCCTCACGGCCGGGCCGGGGTCACCAGCAGGTAAAAGCGCTGTCCCATGGCGGGCGGCGCGGTCGCGTCCTCAAATTCCACCGGGCCATCGGCGGCGACCGGCCCCAGGTCGGCGAGTTTGCTCCAGGCGCCTTCACTCAGGCTGTCGCGGAACAGAATCGAATAGCTGTGCCCGGTCACGGCCGTGAGGCGCAGCCGCACGCCGTTGGGACTCCACTCCGCCGCCAGTGCCAGCACGCTGGCCGGGTCGTTGGGTCGCGTGCCGGCCAGGAATTCGTCCCGATTGCGCAAGCCGTCGCCGTCCGCGTCCGCCGTGGCGTCCGCGGGGTCGAGAGGGTCCAGGCCGAACCGGGTTTCCCACTCGTCCGGCAGGCCGTCGCCGTCGCGATCTGCCGGTGACGCCGGACCATTGCTCGCGCCCGGGGTGGGACCTTCGGGGAAGGAGACAATGTTCGGGCTGCCGTCCGGCCGACGGCCCTCGGAAATGCCGGGGCTTTGGGGACCGAAGGTCACGGCGTCAATCAGTTCCCCGGTCGGGCCAAACAAACCGAGCGACTCGCCGTCGGCGTCGAGCTTGAAGTTGACGTGCTCGGCGCCCGCGCCCGCGTTGCCGTCGGCGCGGAAGACCAGAAACGCCCCCGGGCCGTGGAACGACAGCGGCGGGATTTGGTGCCGGGTGCGGTCGTTGAGGTCATCGGTCAGAAACAGGCTGCCCAGCGCCACCGGCCGCGGCTCGGGGTTGAACAGCTCGAACCAGTCATCGCCGCTGGCCGGGCGGGCCATCCATTCGTTCAGGCGCAGGCGGTGGGCGTTGCCCAACTCGGCGGGCTGGTTGGGCGCGCCGGCCCCGGGCCGGATCAACTGCCACGGGCCGCTGCCGTCCGGCACCCGGCCCAGCGCCCAGTCCGGGGCCTGCAGGCCGAAGTGCACCGCGTCGAGCAGCGCCCCGCCGCGCCCGGGCCGGTCAAACAGAAAAACCGCGCCGCCGTTGCCGGGCAGGTCAAAGCCGGTGTTGGTGGCGGAGGCGGGCTGAGCGGCCTCGCATTCCAGCACCAGAAACCCGCGCGCGGGCACCACGCTGCCGGACGGGAAGACGTAGCGGCGCGGGTTGGCCGCATCGGTCGTGAGGCTGCAATCGCTCAGATCCGCCGGGGCGTCCGCCGGGTTGTAAAGCTCCAGCCAGTCCGGGGCGGAGCCGGCGGCGTTGGTGAACGAGGCGTTGCGGGCCAGGACCTCGTTGAGCCGGACCGCGCCGGCCTCGGCAACCACGTTGGTCACCAGGAGCACGGCGTCCACGCGCAACGCAAAGGCCAGGTCGGAACTGTTGGCGCTGGATTGGTGGACCTCGACGGCCAGGACGTTGTCGCCCTCCCGCAACGGGCCGGCGGGCACCTCGAACGGGCCTTCGAGGCGGGCGTTGTCCACCGTGCTGTCGGCGCGCGTGTCGTAGGTCGGGTCGGTGGTGGAGAGGTTCTGGCGAAAGAGCGGCTGGCCGTTGAGCCAGACCAGCGCGCCGTCGTCGAGGAAGGTTTGCAGGCGCAGGGTCATGCCCGCCGGATTGGTGGGGCAAAGGAAGTGCGTGCGGAAGTAGTACGTTACCTTGCCCATTGTCAGCGGCGTGTTGAAAGGCAGGGCCAGCGTGCTGGAGTCCCGGCCCAGCGGCGCCGTGCCCTGGGGCCAGCCGGTGTCGTTGAAGTTCTCCGCCCGCCACGCGGTGCCGGCGTCGCCGCTTTGCCAGTAGTGCCAGGTATTGGTCAGGGAAACCAGCGGGAACGTCAACGTGGTGACGGTGGTCTGCGGGCCGCCCGGGTTGGGCCCGCCCGGGGTGGGCTGGTCGAAGCGGGCAAAAGCGTCCGCGCCGTCGGGCCGGCGTCCCTCGGCCACGTCGGGTTGCTGCGGGCCGTACACCACGCAATCCAGCACCTCGACCACGCGCACCGCCCCGGGGGGAACCCCGGTTTGGTCAGTCGCGGCGCGGGCCAGGCTGAGCGCGCCGCCGTCCGCAGCGAGTCGGAAGTCAAGATGGTCCGCGCCGCGCTCCGGCGCGCTGTCGGCCTGGAACACCGCGTAACCGCGGCCGGCGATGAAGCTGAGCGGCGGCAGTCGCGTGCCGGGCACCACCGGCGCCGGCCCGTCCGGCAGGACGGCCGGGGCCACGGGCAGGTCGCTCAACACCACCCCGTCCAGTGCCACGGGCCGGGGGTCGCCGTTGTACAGCTCGACAAAGTCGTCCCGGAAGAAGCCGCCCGACGCGGCCAGCCATTCGTTGAGCCGCAGCCGTGCGGGGTCACCCAGCGCCACCGCCATGTTGGCGGCGCCGAAGGTGGGCTGTGTCAGCCCCCAGCGACCGTCGGTGAGTCGGCCGATGGACAGGTCGGGCACCTGCAGGCCGAATTGCACCGAGTCCAGCAACGCGCCGCCCCGGGTGGGCGCCGCGAACAGGTACAGGGCCTCACCGGTTTGCTTGAGCGCGAAGCCCAGATGCAGCCCGGGCGCGTTGGTCCGCTCGTCCGCCGCCGTGACCAGGTAACCACCGGCGGGCAGCAGCGTGCCGGGCGGGAAGGTGAAGGCGTAGGGTGCGGCCGGATCGGTGGTCAGCCCGCAGCCCGACAGGTCCACCGCCTCCGGGCCGGGGTTGTACAACTCGACCAGGTCGGGGAAGGCGTCCCCGAAAGCCACGGTAAGATTCCTGGCCAGCACCTCGTTGAGGCGTACCCGCGGCGCGGGCGGCGTGTACGCCGGGTCCACCATCCACGTGGCCGAGCGGGTCAGTTCCGCGTCTTCGCCGTACACGGGATCATCCTGGTAAAAGCCGCAGTCGCGCCGGCCGCTGACTTCGAGGAAGTGCGGGCCGGGGGGCAGGTTGGTCAGGACGATGGGTTGCGCAGTCGGCGTTTCCTCACTCCAGGCGCCGCCGTCCAGTCGCCAGCGGTAGTGCGTGTAGCCCGCGCCGTCGGTCCAGCTCGCCGCGGGAATGCCGTGGCCGGTGCGGTTGAACCCGACCGTGATCACCGCATCCGTGGCAGCGGTGACGCCGGCGGGCACGCCGGTCAGGCGCACGCCCTGCGACCGGCTCGCGCCGTAAAGCGGGGCGCCGTCCGCAGCCAGGGCGGGCGAACCGGGCAGGGGAGCGAGCCAGTCCCAGAGCACCTGGGCGGCCGCCCACGAATCGAACTGCGTTTCCGCGACGTCGGGCACGTGCCGCAGCAGCGGGTCGGCGGGGGAATTGCCGCCGCCGGGGCCGGTCCAGGGCAGGGAGAGCAGGTTGTTGGTGAACGTGACGAGCGCGGCGGTGGGGCTGCGGACCAGCTTCTCGGCGTCGTAAACGATGTTGCCCTCGAGGTAAAGGCCCGCGCCCTCGGTGGTGCCCTCATCGGCCAGGTTGACCACGCCGCCGTCGGTGTCCAGACCGCCCGCGTGCGTTTGGCGGACGATGGTGTTGTTTGCCAGCACGTAAAAGTTGCCCTGCTTGGCCGTGGCCGCCTGGTCGCAGTCGAAGAACAGGTTGTTCACGATCGTGACCTCGGAGGTGCGCGCGCCGTCGCTGCCGCCGCTGACGCCGCTGGCGCTGTCGGGCGAGCCGTTCTTGTGGGCGTGGAGGAAGATGTTGCCCTCGATCCAGGCGTCGGTGCCGTCCAGGTCCACGTGGTCGTCGCAGGCGCCCAGGAAAACGTTGCGGAGGAACTGCACCACCGGCTGGCCGGGCCGATTGCCGCCGGTGAAGTCAATCACGTCGTTGTAGCCGCGGGTCTGCCCGAAAAAGTTCCGCAGGAAAATCCCGCGCCCGCCCGCCTTGATGCCGCCGGAGCCGTGCACCAGTTCGAAGGCGGCCGTGGCCGAGGGAAACACGCAGTCCCGCACCATAAACGACGCGCCGTCCAGCGACAGGTACTGGCGGTCCGTCGCGCCGAAGGTCACGTGGTCCAGCCAGACCGTGCCGCCGACCGCGTGGAGTGCCGTGGCGCCGTTGCCCTCGATGAGCACATGGACCAGGCGCGACTCCGGCGAACCGGCGCTGCCGTTCACGGTGAGGCCGCCCCAGGCGCCCGCGCCACCCGGCGTGCGGGCGAAGCGGATCGGTGCGTCGGCCGTGCCCTCGGCCAGCAGACGCCCGCCATCGGCCACCACCAGGTTGACGGCCGGGTCGAGAAACACCGTCGTGCCTGGCTCCAAGCGCAGCGTGGCGCCGGCGGCCACGGTGAACGGGCCGGTGAGCCGGTACGGGCCTTCGGCCGCGGTCCAGGTGGCGTCCGCCGTCAAGGTGCCCGATCGGCTCTGCGTCGCGCCGGTGTCGCACCAGATGTCCACGCGGGTGGTTTCAAAAACCGCGCCCGTGGTGTCGAGCGCCTCGACCACCACGCGGTTCAGCCCGGGGAGCAACGGCACGCCGGCGGCGGACCAGGTGGCGGTCCAGGCCGTCCACTGCGCCGGCACGCCGCCGACGCGGACGGCACGGGTGCGGATTGGATTGGCGCGACCCTCGAGGGTGAGGACGGAAGTGGTGGCGCGGTAGTAACCGTTGCTGAGGGCCAGGCCGGTGTTGGTGACGCTCAGCGTCCGGGGAATCTGGGCGAGCACAAAGTCACGCCGGCGCGCGGCGAAATCCTTGAGGCCGGCGCGGACCGATTCCGGCGCCAGATCGGCCAGGGTGTGCTCGACCAGGGCAGCGAATCGCTCGGGGGCGAAGACCGAGTCGGCCAGCCGCTGTAACGTGGCGAAGTACACCGGCGCAAAGTTCGGGTGGGTCATGAAGCGGCGCAGCACCGGATTGGCATTCATGCGCCAGAGGCTGTCGTCCACCCGGCCTGCCAAGTCACCCTGGCCGAGGATGGTGTCCAGGTCGTAGGGCAGGAGTTGGGCGCGCGGGTCTTCCACCCCGAAGTACAGGAAATAGTCGTCGCCCTCGCCGTCGCCGTTGTTGCCGTTGGCCAGATTGGTCTCCTTGTTGTCCACCAGCGTCTCGAGAGCGAAGTAGAGCAGCCACTCCTCGACGTTGACCAGCGACCGCACCGCGGCGGCGTAGGTGGCGTCCGGCTCGCGGTCCAGCGTGCGCGTGAGGCGGATCAGGTCGCTCCAGTCGTCTTCGCTGACGTTGGTGCGCTTGAAGTAGTTTTCGCGGTACGGCGCGGGGTCCTCGCCCTCGAAATGCAGGTCGGCGCCGGGCGCGCGCAGGCGGATGCCGCGGTACAGGTTGCCCGAGCTGTCCAGGGGGAAGACGCGGGCGGCGAACTCGCTGTTGAGGACCTCGTTGGCCACGTAAAAGCCGTAGGTGGGCGGGCCGTCGGCGGCCAGGTCGGCGTTGTTCAGCCGCACCCGTACCGGGCGGGCGGACTGGGTGGGCAGCCCGGCCTGCCGGTACAGCGCGCTGCCCAGCAGTTGCAGCGGCGTGTACTGGCTGTTGAGGTTGAGGGCCGAGGCGTTTTGCCAGAGGGCGTCGTTGCGGAAGTTGACGCGGAAGCTCTGCGGGCTTTTGCCGCGGCTGCCGTTGCCGCGGTTGCGCACGCCGACCAGATAACGCACCTCGGTGCCGTGGCCGTCGTGGCTGATGAACGTGCCGTTGAACTGCGCGTGGCTGCGGCTGGCGGTGCGGTTGATCGCCCGCAGTTCGGCCAGCTCGGCCGCGCGCAGGATCAGGCGGTAGCGGGGCAGGGAACTGGGCGCGGTCGGCGCGTCGTCCACCTGATAAAGCAGGTTCGCGATTTGCGCCGGCGTGCCGTCCTCGCTGACCGGCGTCGGATACACGCGCGTGTGCCCGTGGACGTCGGCGGCCTCGAGGTAAAACTCCACCACCGTTCCATCCGGTGCTGCGGGCAGGGTGACGCCAAAGACCCCGTCGCCCGCCGCGCCGTCGCCGTGAAGGCCGTCGTCGGCCATCGGCAGAGCCATGAACTGCGGGTCGCCGTCGCGGCGATAGAACACGCGGGCTTGAAGCGCTCCCGGGGACTCGTCAAGCAGCCGGGCCGTGACGGTGACCGTGTCGGTGCTGCGGGGCACCGCCGGGAAATGCGCCGGGGCCAGGATCAAGGGCGCGGTGTCCGGGGCGGCGACCGAGTTGGGTGCGCCGGGTGTGCCGTTGGGCACGGCGCTGGGCAGCCAGTTTTGCCCGGAACCGCCCGGCAGGCGCAGGTTGACCAGTTCGAGCGAGCGGCCCCCGCCGTCCGCGGCCGAGGTCCAGCGCAAACCCCGGCGCCCGTAGTCATCGGGCGCCCGCTCGCGCAGCGCCCAGTCGCCCTCATCGGCGTAGCGCACGGCGTCCACGCGCCGGCCCTGGGCGTCCACCAGCTCGAGCAACTGGCCGCTGTTGCTCAGAATGCCGTCCCAGTCGCCCACGACGTTGGTCACGCCGGGGTGAAGGGTGGCGAAGACCGCGCGGTCCGCGGCGACGACCAGGTAGCCGCCCGACGGCAGGGTAAGGTTGGGGAAGGTGAATCGCACCCCCGTGGTGAAACGCCAGCCGGCCAGGTTCACCGGCGCGGGGTCGGGGTTGTGGATTTCCACGAACTCCTCGCGTACATCCTCGCTGGCCGGGTGATACATCAATTCCGTGATCCGGACCGGGTCCGCGGCCAGGGACGCCAGGAGCGCGCCGGCGCCCGCGCTGATGATTCCCCCCGCCCGTCTAAGCCGCCAGACAGCGCCGTGGCGGAGCCCGTTACATTGCATCGCCGGGATGTTGCTCATTTCGGGTTTTGGGAAGCAAGTGCCCTGCCAGCCGCCGTCGGCTGACCGGGGAAATACAAGTGCTTGCATTGCTGCGCCGGCACCCGGATGGGACTTGGAGAGAAGGGGGCCGGCACTCACCGAAACACCGGATCGGGTCGCCCTTTAGCGAAGGGCGATTCACCTGGATTCCGGAAGCCGACCTGCCCTCAAAGTGACTGTGGACGGCCGTAGTCTGGGACTGGGACGCTGCTCATTCACCGGGCTGGGGCCCGGGGTGCTAGCTTAGGACTGCGCCAGTCTGCTGACGCTTTACAGGATGCTGCCGCAGTCTTGCGACTGCAGCCGCAGACCGGGCGTGAATCCAGCCGGGTTGGTTTGTCAACAGGAACAAACAAGCCCGCTGGTTATCGTCCCACCGATTGACGCTCGCCAAGCAGCATCCCCGGTGCCTGCGGGTTGGCCAAGCAATCGCAAGTCGTTTCAACATAAAGCTTGACTCCCCCGCAGGTGCAACCAGCTTCACTTAGTTTGAAGCGTCAGCCGGGACCACGGCTTTCGCCAGCGGCTTTGTCTCAATAAATCTTGTTCGATTATCGAGTGGCCACCATGAGCGACAAGTGGTTTCCAGCCCGGACAGGTCTTGAGTGTCTTCTGAGTGACGGTGCAGGTGAAGTGGTATCCAGAGTCAAGCTGGCCTTAAGCAATTGTTTCAAGTACATGCTGTTCATTTCTCCCTGCACATGTCTCTTGCCGGCCATCTCCGCCGCGACGCTGGGAGGTGCTGACCTGCCCAAGGTCGGCGAGACTCTCACCGTTACCAATGACTCGACACTCAGGATTTTACCCGGGGAATCGGCGCTGTTTCACGGCACGATCGAGATCCGTGGTTGGAATATTCAATTCTCCCTTGTCAATGAGGGCACGCTGATCGCCAGCAATGGAATCGTGACTGTTTCGGGAGGCCCCGGTGGCCGGGCCGCAATCCACAGCGCAGGTACGCTGCGAGGCGGCACGCTGCAAATCAACGCGCTTGGCGCCACCCCGGTCACTGTGGACCTGACCGGAGACGTCACACTGGAAGATATGAGGTTGATGGCCCAGTTGGACAGCGACACAAACACGCTATTGACGGTGTTCATCCGCGTTCCGGCCTTTCAAGTGTCGCGAGTCATGTTTGTGTCGAATGGCCCCGGGGGCGGTATCCAGTGCGATGTGAAAGCGAAGGCCGGTCAGACTTTTCTGGTGAATGAATGGCGCAACGGCGCCAACTACGGTGGCAGCATCACACACAGATTCCACGGTGAAGGTGCAGTCCTTCTCCGGCAGGCGGCATACTCCGCGAGTGGATGGAGCCACGGTATTCAATCAAGAATTCAGACGGAATGCGAGTTGACAGTTACCGCCCACGCACTCACTTGCGACGGAGCGCGCGTGCCGCCCTTTGTCCTCGCTGGCGGCGGCCAGGTCTATGCTACCAACGCGGTTTCGTTCGGGACGGTGGAAAACGGTGTGTTGCGAGTTGTCCCACAGCCCGTGCTTGTCGCGTCGCCTGTTTCCTCCGGCTTCATGAAGCTGCAAGTCTCAGCGTGTTTTCCCGACATCGCGTACTGGATCGAATGCTCCAACAGGCTGGAGGCTGATTCCTGGGCTGGTCTTCTCAACTTTTCCAGTGTAACCGAAACCAACGTCCAGGTGGATGTTCGCGCCGGCGCCGGGTCCGCGTTCTACCGCTGCAGGTTTGAATGAGCCCGGTCTGTTCATCAAACAAGACGGTGGAGACGAACCGCCGCCGCGGTTCTTCGTTCGAGGTTGGGCGCCGATGTGTGCGCGCCAGCGGCGCTTGCCATGCACGGCCAGCGCTTTCGGGCCAGTGGCCCGGTTTTGCGATCCCCGGGATGAGTTCGGTGAACTGGCGAATAATGGGGAGAAGCCCGAAGTCCGAAATCCCAGTCCACGGTCCACATTCCCGAGTCTTCAGTCGAAGGTGGGCATTCGGCACCCGCTTCCCACGGGCCACGAACCACAATCCCCACCTTCCACCTTAAATCTTCAGGAAAATCTTCCGCCGGTACATCCAGAGCAGGATGAGCCAGATGACGGCCAGCACGGCCAGCCCGCGCAGCAGCGGCTCATACGGCGCGCCCAGGAACCGGAAGAAGTCCGCCCCCAGATGGGTATTGAAGGCGTCACGGATAAAATCCACCGCCAGCCATTCGCTGCAATAGGCCGCGATCGAGTTCGTGCCCACCACCACCAGCGGAAAGGCGGCGGCCTTCCACCCCAGGCCCTCCACCACCGCGCAAAAGCCGGCCAGCAGCAGGAAGCACCACCCGCCGCTGAACAGCACCCAGGATGGCGTCCAGATGCGCTTGACCACCGGGCAGACGCCCAGCCAGCCCAGCAGCCCGCCCAGCGCCAGGCCCGCCAGGCCCAGCAGCGCGAACAGGCGCACGCGGTCGCCCGTGGCGGGGAGACGTCGCAGCCAGCCACCGGCCAGCAGGCCGAGGATCATGGTGCCCAGGGTGGGGATGAAGCTCAGCGTGGCGTAGCCGCCGGTGTTGTGGGTGAATTCCGTCGGGCGCGGAAAGAGGTTCAGAAACCACCTGTCAAAGGCCCAGGCCAGGTTGGTGTTCTTGTTCCAGTGCGCGGCGAAGCCCGGGAGATTGTGCGACCAGTCCGCCGCCACGCCGGCTTTCGCCCAGTCAAAATCCGGTCCGGGCAGCGGGTAGAGGGCAAAGGCCAGCCAGTAGCTCGCAAGGATGAACGCCAGCGCGGACCACTGGACCTTGGGCGACGTCCAGGCCAGGGCGAACAGGAACGCATAACCCAGCCCGATCTGTGTGAGCGTGTCCTCGAAGGTGAAATTCGTCTGCTGGTGGCCGATGGACCGCAGGAAGATGCCCAGACCCACCAGCACCAGTGCCCGCCAGAGGGCATGGCCGAACAGGCCGCCCACCGAGGCGCCGCGCGCGAGGCGGTTGGCGATGGAGAACGGCACCGCCACGCCCACCAGGAACGAAAAGGACGGTTGGATCAGGTCGTGCAACGTGCAGCCCACCCACGGGGCATGACTTTGCTGGCGGGCCAAGAACGCCCAGAAGTCGCTGTCCGGCAGGGCGGCGGCCACGCTGCCCAGGGCCAGCACCTCGCCCAGCATGAGCAACATCACGAAGCCACGGTAGGCGTCCACGGACGCAACGCGACCGGGCGCGGTCCCGGGATTGCCGGAGATCGGTGCGGGGGCGGTGACGGGCATAAATCAGGGTCGGGCGCGGCACATGCTCAGCCGCCGGTCCCGGTGAGCCGGCGGATCAATTCCCGGGCGCGTTCGTTGTTGGCCGCCGCCGCCGCCGGCGACGACGCCTCCGTGTACACCCGGAATTCCGGGGCGTTGCCCGAGGGCCGCAAGTGGACGATGTCGCCCTCGGCTAAGGTAATGCGCGCACCGTCAGTGAAGTCGAGCGACCGCACCTCGCCGAAGGCATCGCCCAAAAGCCGCTGCGCGGCCGTAACGCCGCCGGCCTCGATCCCGGCCACCAGCGCCCGGCCGCGCTCGGGCGGAAAGGGGCTCAGCAGTCCGCTGTGCGTGTAGCGCGGCGGCAGGTCGCGCACCATCTGCGAAAGACGCAGGACGTGTTTGCTAGCGGCGTGGAGCACCGTCAGCAGGGGCAGCGCCGCGTCACGCGTCGGCAAAGGCGTCAGCCGGGTGCCGGGCGTGTCGCCAGCGATCTCACTGGCCAGCAGGAAACCGCCGTTGGCCTCGAAGCCCACCACCCGTCGCGCGCCGGCCTGCACGGCCTCCTGCAGCGCCGCGACCACGTACGGCGAGCCGATGCGCGTGCGCACCACGCGCCGGAACCAGCCGCACAACTCAAGGGCGGTGCTGCAGTTCACCGGCGCCACCACCGTGTCCGCGTGCAGATGCGCCGCCACCAGGATGCCGAGCGCGTCGCCGCGCACGCCCGTGCCGCGTTCGTCCACCAGCAAGGGACGGTCGCCATCGCCGTCCGCCGAAACCAGCGCATCCGCGCCTTCCGCACGCACCCACTCGGCGAGTTGGGCGGTGTTGGTCACGGCTTCCGTGTCCACAGGGATGAACTGATCCGACCGGCCCACGCGGGCGACCCGGGCGCCGAGTTTCTCGAGCAGGCGGCCAAGGAGGTCGCGCGCCACGGAGGAATGTTCATAAAGCACGATCCGTTTCCCGGCCAGGCAGCCGGGCGGGAAGAACGCGAGATAACGTTGCTCGTACGCGGCGACGGCGTGCGGGTCCGGCGCGCCCTGGTCCGGCGGGTTTTCAAGCCGGAACATCCCCCGGGCGTCGAACGTCCCGGCCAGCGCGTCGTCGGACGCGGCGGCGGCGGAGAATTCGGCGTAGCGCGCGGCGATCGCCGCCTCGTCGGCTTTCAGGATTTCGCCGGACGGCAGGTAGAACTTGATACCGTTGCGGTCGTCGGGGATGTGACTGCCGGTGACCATCACGGCGGCCTGGCGTCGCTCCAGGGCCCGGCCGGCCAGCGCCGGGGTGGGAATGAAGCCACAGAACTCGGGTGTGCCACCCTCCTGGCGGATGGCCCAGGCCACGGCGCGGAGGATGCGCGGGGTGCTGCGGCGCAAATCGCCGGCCAGCGACACGAGCGGAGGCGCGCCCTGGTCGCGCGCGTGGCGGTAAAAGGCCCGTGTGTACAGCACGCATTCGCGGTCGGTCAGTTCGGTGACCAGGCCGCGCAACCCGCTGGTGCCAAAACCGAGGGCCATGACGGCATCGTTCGGAGAGCCCGGCGGGTTTGTCAACACAAACGCCGGAGGCAGGAGGAACGGGGCACCGCTGCGCCTGTCACGACCGGTGAAACGGTTGAAAGCGGCCGAGGGTGGCGGCGAGCCCCTCACAGGTGGGGACAGCCGGCGGTTGCCGGGTTTCCTTTTTCAGGTTAACCCTGCCGGCGAACAATTTGGCCACAGGGACAAAAATGAACTCATCCCGCTCCCCCGTTACCCGGTTCAGCACCGGGTTGGTCTTCGGCTTCGACGTTGGCACCGGCTCCATCGGCTGGGCTGTGCGCAACGGCACCGAGTTTCTCGACGTCGGCGTGCTCGTCTGCCCGGAGGAAACGGCCAAGCTCGACAGCCGGCGCGGCTTGCGCCGCCAGCGCCGTACCCTGCGCAGCAAAAAATACCGCCGTCAATGGTTTGCACGGGAACTGGCTGGGTTGCTCGGCTTGACACTGATTCGGCAAGGACAGTCAGAACTGCCTTTACCGGAAACCGCGTGGGAGCAAAACGCCAAGGGTGGTTGGGTGCCCAAACCCGGCTTCGAGTCGCTGCGCGATCCAGTGGCCCTGCGCGTGGCTGCTGCCGAAGGCGAGCCGCTGCGCCCCGAAGAACTGTTCACCGCACTGGTGCACCTGTTCCGCCTACGCGGTTACCTCGCCGATGTGCCGTGGGCGAACCGCGAGGTCGAAGCGAAAGAGTCCGACGCCAAAAAGGAAGAAGGCGAAATCCGCGCCCGCATGTCGGCCTTGCAAGCCGAAATGCAGGCGGCCGGCTGCGAACTGCCCTGCCAACTGCTGGCCTTGCGCGCAAACAATGGCCAGCGCCAGCGCAAGGAAGTTTGGCCGCGCGAGCTGGTCGAAAAGGAATTCCGCGCCATCGTTGCCGCCCAGGCGACGCGCCACCCCACACTCGCGGAAAAAGCGGACTGGCTGCTGTTTGGCGATTGTCGCGAGGTTAAAAGCCATCGCGTCTTTTTCAAAACCACCGAATCCCGCAACCCCGGTGTCCTCGGTCTCAAGTGGCCGCGCTTCGACAACCGCGGGCCGGCCCTGGACGCTCTGCGCCCGATTGACGAGCTTGGCCGCCCCCTGCACGTCGTCCGCAAGAACAAGGAAGCGTTCTCCAAAGCACAGTGGGAGCTGGCTGTGATGAATTTCCGGGTGATTGACCGCCAGACGGGCGCGCTCGTTCCGCCGGACGCCAGAGCATTGGCCCGTCTGCGTGAGATGTGGGAAAGCTCTAGCCGCAAGCGCCGCGCGAAGAAGGAAGCCATGTCCGGCACGCCTGCCGGCTCGCCGGAAACCACGCCCCGCGTGGAAATCAAGGTGGCGCTGCTGGAAAAGTGGGCGGCGGAATTTGCCAACCGCTACAAGCTGGTTGAGGGCCAGCAATCGCTCACACCCCAGACCGGCGCGGGCCGGGCGCGTTACTCGACGCCCACTTTGGAGCTGATTCGCGAGCAGTTCGAACGCGGAATCCGCTTCGACCCGCCCCAACCCGTGTTGCGCCGTCCGGGCGAAAGCCCACAGCGCGCTCTGGACCGTTATCTGGCCGACATCAAGCACCCGCTGGTGCGGCACCGGCTGCTGCTGTTCTCGCGGCTGCTGGACAAGCTCGTGAAGCAACACGGCGAGCCCGATCTGATCGTGCTCGAAGCCGTCCGCAGCCTCGCTCTGGGCGAGAAGAACAAACGCGAGTTGCTCAAGCGGAACAAGGCAAACCGCGACCAGCGCGAGAGCATTCGGCAGGAACTGGCCAGCCGCAACGCCAGTACCTCCCGCAACGCCATCCTCCGCTACCGGCTCTGGAAAGAGGCCCTGTCCACCTGTCCATTCTGCGGCGACAAGATCACCCAGGAGCAACTCCTTCGCGGCGAGGCCGACATTGAACACCTGGTCCCGCGCTCGGTCGTGGACTGCAATGAATTTTACAACCTCACCGTCGGTCACGTGCGCTGCAACCGCGAGTTGAAAGGTGACCGCACGCCCTTCCAAGCCTTTGGCCACACCGAAAAATGGCCGCAGTTGCGCGACAACGCCGAAAAATGCTTCAAGGGTCGCAAGCTGGAGATTTTCCTCAGCGACAATGCCGAGCAGTTGATCGAGCAAAAGGCCGACCTCCAACACACCGCCTACATCGCCCGCATCGTGCGGCACGTCGCCCTAATCCGCCTGGGCTGGACCGGCGACGACGGCCGCGACCCGACCATTATCAAGGGCAACAAGCCGTCATCCTCCTTCCAGGTCACCAACGGCCAGCTCACCAGCCGCCTGCGCCAGGCGTGGGGACTCAACCACATTCTGCACCCGCTGCCTGAAGGCAAACGCTGGGATGACCTGACCGACGCCGAAAAGGAGCAGATGCAGCAAAAGAACCGCGGCGACCTCCGGCATCATGCGTTGGACGCGATGGTCATTGCCTGCACGCTGCCGTGGCTGGCGCATCGCACCGTGGGCGCGACCGACCCCGAAACTGGAGAGCACGGCTGGTGGCAACTCGATGAGCGCACCCGCCGCAGCCTGGCCCTCAACCCGGTATTTCCCACCGAGGGCCAGATGCGCCGCGTCGCCGAGGAATGGATGCAGAAGGTCGTTGTGCGGCATCATGTCTCCCGCAGCCCGCACCAGAGCGCCTACGCCACGACGATCTACGGCAAGAAAGCCCCCAACACCTACGTCGCCCGCGAGGTGTTCACCACCCTGACGCCCAAGAACCTCGGCAGCATCTGGCCGCCGGACTTCGCGGCCTATTGCGAGGCGGCCTGGGCCCGTTACGTCGAGGAATCGCCGGACATCGAGGCTGAATTGAAACGCTCCAAAGGCTGCGTGCCGGAGAGCTTCACCGCGCGGCTGTGCTTCGCCCACTTCCAGCAATGGCGCGAACTCATGAAACGCGGCGAGAACGTCGAGTTCACCTGGCCGGAAACGGTCAAAATCCCCATCCGCAGCGTGAGGCTCATCTCGGTCAAGGACGACACGGCCGTGATGCGTTTCGCCCCGGGCACGCCGGGCTACGTTAAACGCACCGGCTTCAAGGAGGTCCGCATCCACGTCAGCGCCGATGGCAATAGCTTCGTGCCGGTGTTTGTGCCGTATTGGAAGGGGGATGCAATCCCACCAGAAACGCCGATCAAGACAGGAACAAGACCGGTAGCTGTGATTCGCAAAGGCCAAGTGGTGGGGTTGAAAAAACCCCTGGCTGCCGGAGCCAGCGCTGGCCATTACCGGGTGATTGTTCTCGGCCAGAGTCAGGTCAGCATTTTGCCGCCGCATGTAGCTAACAAAGACGAAGCAAAATTGGCCTTGGGTATCCCGCGCACCGGAATAAAGCCCTATTGGCCGGAATTCATCCGGGCGCTCGGCTATGAGCTACCACATCCTCCATCTGCTCAGTCCCCACCTCCGGGTGCGCTGCCGACTTGACCAGTTGCACGTCACCGACTCGGAAACAGGCACCGAACGCACCGTGCCGCTGGCGGACGTGGCTGTTATCGTAGCCGCCGCGCCGGACCTCACCGTCACCGCGGGCGCCCTCCGGCGCATGGCCGAGTTGAACGTCTTGCTGATCGTCTGCAACGAGAAGTTCGAGCCGTGCGCCCTCACTCTGCCCTACCACCGCGCCACCCACACCGAATTGCTCCGACGCCAAATCGAATGGACGCCCGAATGGAAGCAGGCCATGTGGCGACAGATCGTCACCGCCAAAATCCGCAACCAGGCCGCCAATCTCGCCCACCTCAAACGCGCCCACGCCGTGCTCACCGAGATCGCGGACCGCTGCGCGAAGAGGAGCGCAGGCGGCCCGTCGGACGCTTCTGACACGCTCGGCGAGAGTTCGCGGCGCGACGCCGCGAACGGCACGCGAGACGCGCGCGCTCCCCTAAACATTTCCCTCGCCACCATCACTCCCGGCCGCCGCGCCGGACTGCACGCCGACACGCCCGACGCCTGCGAATCCCGCGCCGCCCGGCACTACTGGAAACACCTCCTGCCGCGCCTGAGCGAATGGCAGCAGACCGACGAAGCCCGCCGCGTCCCGGGCACACGCGCCGGCGTCAACGGCATGTTGGACTACGGCTATGCCATCCTGCGCACCGCCGTGCTGCGTTCCCTGGCCGCCCACGGTTTCATCGCCGCGCTCGGCATCGCCCACGCGCCCAAGGCCGGCAGTTTCGCGCTGGCCGACGACCTGGTCGAACCGCTGCGCCCCTGGATGGACCGCGAATTGTGCCGTATCCTTGAGCACGGCCCGCGTCCGATGGAGGAGTGGATGCGCCGGGCAGTAGCGGTGCTGCAGGCCGAGGTGGTCATGGGCAAAGCCAGGGTACGCCTCTTGAACGCGATTGACATCTACGTGCAAAGCTTCGCCCACGCGGCGCTGGCCCGCGCGCCACTGCCGTTGCGCTTCCCCATGCTCGCATGAACGGCGTCTGCGCTGGAAAAGCGCCAACGCGTGGGCACAGTCCAAAAGCTGGAGTACTGGCCCCCGCCCCTGAAGAAGGCGCAGTGTTCTGTAGTGCGGCGATGCTCCGCCGCTTTGCCCCGGGGCCGCAAGGACGCCGTGATCCGGCTGAGGGACGATGAACCCCGACGCACCGTGGTGGCCGGACGCGCGTCCAAGTGGCGCGCCACAGCAAGACTCCGCTTCTTTCTCCCTTGAATCGGCAACCGCTGCCGCCCCGCCGCCCCGCCGCCGCTCGCGCGGCAAACAGGGCCGCGATCTGGTGGCCAGCAAATATCGTATGGCCTGGGTGCTGGTTTTCTTCGATCTCCCCGTGGGCACGGCCGAGGAGCGCAAAGCCGCCACCAACTTCCGCAAGGATCTGGTGCGTGACGGCTACATCATGGTCCAATACAGCGTTTATGCCCGGCCGTGCGGCAGCGCCGACCGTGTGGAAACGCAGGTGCGCCGGCTCAAGCCGAAGATTCCCGCCAAAGGCGAAGTGCGCAGCCTCATCATTTCTGATGCGCAGTGGGGCCGGATGCTCATCATGCGCAGCCAGCAGAGGGTGGAAGCCGAGCCGCAGCCGGAGCAGATGATGTTCTTTTGAAATGAAAGAGGGCGCGGACTTGCGTCCGCGCCCTCAAGACCTCGCAGCGTCCGGGTGCAACCTCGGAACCTTTCGGCTCCGTGTTCTCAGTGCCGGACGTTGGTCAGCATATTTGAGATGGTGCCCCCGGTCCAAGGCGGCCCGAATCTCGGCAAACTCAATACTTCAGCCCAGTTTCCCGCGTCAACCCAGTTTGGGCCGCCTTGGACCGGGGGCAATCCCAAACTGTTTTATTCGGACCAGCAGGAACTGGAAAAGTTTGGGCCGCCTTGGACCGGGGGCAATCCCAAACCTTCCCAACGGCACGGTGGAAGCGGCGTGTAGTTTGGGCCGCCTTGGACCGGGGGCAATCCCAAACGCCCGACACGGTGCCCATAACGCTGCATCCAGTTTGGGCCGCCTTGGACCGGGGGCAATCCCAAACTTGACCGATTGCTCAGTCACGCCGCTGGTGAGTTTGGGCCGCCTTGGACCGGGGGCAATCCCAAACCCGACGACGCGCGGCTCGCGCGCTGGATCCAGTTTGGGCCGCCTTGGACCGGGGGCAATCCCAAACTGAGGCATGTCAGCGTCGGCGCAGGTACACAGTTTGGGCCGCCTTGGACCGGGGGCAATCCCAAACACATCGGCTGATACATCGGTTGGTAGTCGGAGTTTGGGCCGCCTTGGACCGGGGGCAATCCCAAACACTGCATGCAAATAGCAGTGCGTGAGCTGCAGTTTGGGCCGCCTTGGACCGGGGGCAATCCCAAACGAGTGAGAGAGTTCCAACTCGATTAAAGCCAAACAGGTTGCTGCCGGAGCGGGGGCGCCGGGCGGTGTCCACCGCCCGGCGCCCCCGCTCCGGTAAAGTCCGCTTTAGTTACAACGCCTTCAGCACGGGGTGTTCAGCCTGTTTTGCCGCTCGGTCTTGAGGCGCAACTGGCCGCACGCGGCGTCAATGTCGCCGCCCTTTTCGCGGCGCAGCGTGGCTTTTACGCCGCCGCGCCCGACTTCGGCCAGGAACGCCTCGCACACGGCGTCGTCCGGCCGCTGCCAGGGCAGGCCCTCGACGTGGTTGTACGGGATGAGGTTGATCTTGGCGCCGAGCGGGCGCGCCAGCCGGGCCAGGGCGCGGGCATCGGCCGGTGAATCGTTGACTCCGGCCAGCAGGATGTACTCGAAGGTGAGCATCCGGCCCTTGTGGGCGAGGTAGTGCTCGCAGGCGGTCAGCAGTTCGCGGAGCGGATAACGACGGTTCACCGGCATGATTCGATCGCGGACCTCGTCTGTGGCGCCGTGCAGCGAGATGGCGAGGCGGAACTGCTCGGGTTCCCCGGCCAGCCGGCGGATTTGCGGGGCGAGGCCGCTGGTGGAGACAGTGAACTTGCGCGCGCCGATGCCGCCCCCCCAGGGCGCGTTAAGGATGCGCAGCGCCTTCAAGAGGTGGTCGTAGTTGGCCAGGGGCTCGCCCATGCCCATGATGACGACGTTGGTGACCAGCCGGTCGCCGGTGGGCGGCGGCGCGCCGGCGGAGGTGGCGTGTGCGGCGTGCCAGCGTTCCACGGCGAGCACCTGGTTCACGATCTCATCGGGGGTGAGGTTGCGTTTCCAGCCTTCGAGGCCGCTGGCGCAAAAGCGGCAGCCGTAGGCGCAGCCCACCTGGGTGGAGACGCAGAGCGTGTGACGGTCGCTCGCCTCGCCGTACAGGGCGGGGTTGGCCGGGATGAGCACGCTTTCGATCAAGGCGCCGTCGGTGAGCCGCCAGAGGAACTTGGTGGTGGCGTCGGGCGCGCCTTGCACGGCCAGCAACGCGGGTGGCTGCAGCGCGAAGGTTGCCTCCAGTTGCGCGCGAAGCGTCTTGGGCAGGTTGGTCATCGCCTCCCAGGTGGTGGCACGGCGCGCGTAGAGCCACTCGAGAACCTGACCGGCGCGGTAGGCGGGCTGGCCCCAGGCCGCGAGGCAGGCCCGGAGTTCGTCCCGCGTCTGCGCGTGGATGGCAGGCTTCAGGTACACACGTGTCCGCCGGTCCGGCGAACCGGCGTCAGGCCGGCGGCGAGGGGAGATAATAGCGCGTGGTGTATTCCTGCACCATGCGCCAGGTGTTGAACCGGGGCACGAGGGTCACGAGCGCGCGCCGGATGCGCTTGATCCACTGGCGCGGGATGCCCTGGGAGTCGCGGTTGTAGAAGCACGGGATCACGTCCTCGGTCAGGGTCTTGAACAGGTTGGCGCTGTCCTGGCGGTCCTGTTCCTCGACGTTGGCCGGCTGGGCATCCTCACCGATGGCAAAGCCGTTGGTGCGGTCGTAGCCCTCACGCCACCAGCCGTCGAGGATGCTGAAGTTCAGGCAGCCGTTGATGGCGGCCTTCATGCCGCTGGTGCCGGAGGCCTCGAGCGGGCGGCGCGGGTTGTTCAGCCAGACGTCGCAGCCGGCCAGCATCTGCCGGGCGACGTGCATGTCGTAGTTCTCGATGAACACCAGGCTGCCGTGCAGTTCGCTGTGCTTGCTGAGGTGAAGGATCTGCTGGATGAGCCGCTTGCCCTCGTCGTCGCGCGGGTGGGCCTTGCCGGAGAAGATGAATTGCACCGGCCGGCGGCGGTCGCGCGCGAGCGCCACGATCTGGTCAAATTGTTTGAAGATGAGGTTGGCTCGCTTGTAGGTGGCGAAACGCCGGGCGAAGCCAATGGTGAGCGCGTCCACGTTGAGCAGGTGGTCGTACTCGATGAATGCACTGCGGGAGAGCCGCTCGCCCTGGAGCAGCAGGCGACGGCGGGTAAACTCGATGAGTTCGCGGCGCAGCTCGTAGCGCAGCGCCCACAATTCCTCGTCGCTCACGGTCGCGGGGTCCGCCATCGCGGACCAGAACTCGGCGCTGTTGGTCTCGTCGGCATAGAGATGGCCGGCCCGAGCCAGGAGGCCGGTGGGGTTGCTGGCGGCGGCCTGATGCAGCTTGGCCCGCCAGAATTTCCGCACCCGGCCCTTCATCCAGCCCAGGAGATGGATGCCGTTGGTGATGTGTCCGATGGGCACCTCCGCGACCGGCTGGTCGGGGTACAGGCCGTGCCACATCTTGCGGCTGACCTCGCCGTGCAGTTCGCTGACCGCGTTGGCGGCGCGGGCGTGCTTCAACGCCAGGACGGTCATGCAGAACGGCTCGTTCCGGTCCTCCGGCCGCACGCGACCCAGGGCCATGAGCTCGTCGTGGGTGAGCTTGAGCTGGGCGCAGAACTTGTGCGCGACATATTGCATCAGGTCGCTGCTGAACCGGTCGTGGCCGGCCTCGACCGGCGTGTGGGTGGTGAAATGGCACTCGGCGCGGGTGGCGGTCTGCGCCTCGGCAAAGGTCATGCCCGCCGCCAGCTTTTCCCGGATGAGCTCCAGCGTCAGGAAGGCCGGGTGTCCTTCGTTCATGTGGAACAGCGAGGGCTGGAGGCCCAGCGCGCGGAGCAATCGCACGCCACCCACGCCGAGTAAGATTTCCTGCATGATGCGCGTGGTGCTGTCGCCGCCGTACACCCGCGTGGTGAGTTCGCGGTAATGCGGCTCGTTTTCCGGCAGGTTGGTGTCCAGCAGGTACACCGGGCAGCGGCCCACGTTCACCCGCCAGGCGCGGAAGGAAACGGTGCTGGCCGCCATCCGTACCGCGCCGACCAGGGGTTCGCCGCGCGGATCGAGCACCGGCTCGAGCGGGAGATTGCGGGGGTCCAGCAACGAGTAGTACTCGGTCTGCCAGTTCTCCGCGTTGAACGCCTGCATGAAATAGCCCTCGCGGTAAAACAGGCTCACCCCCACAAAGCCGAGCCCGAGATCACTGGCGGACTTGGTGTGGTCGCCGGCGAGGACGCCCAGACCACCGGCGGAGATGGGCAGGGTTTCGTGAAAACCGAACTCGGCGCTGAAATAGGCCACCGGCCGGGTGGCCAGCGAGGGCGCGTGCGTCGCGGCCCAGGTATCGGTCCGGCGCAGGTAGGCGTCGAACCGCTCGAGCACGCGCTGCACGCGCTCGGCGAAGTCGCGGTCCTGGAGGCGCACCCGCAACTCGTAATCCGAGACTTCGTGGAGGATGGCGACGGCGTTGTGGTAAAGGTTCTGCCAGCCACGGGGCGAGAGTTCCTGGAAGATGTCCTGGGCGCCCTGATCCCAGGTCCACCAGAGATTGTGAGCGAGCCGGTTGAGCCCGGCGGCAAGTTCCGTGAGTTCGGCGGCAGTCAGCGGTTTGGTAGCCATGATGCAAGCAGCCGCGGAGACACCCGTTCGGGCGTCGTCCGGCCGCCGGGCCCGCGGCTGCCCGGGCGGAGCCGGGAACGCCGGCCCGGTCGGCCGGGGCGGCTGGTTGCCCGCCCACCCGGCTGGTTACCTCCGGCGTCCTGCCCGCAAGGGCGGGACGGTAGCAGGCGAGCGGGACGCCGCAACGGAATTTGCGCGGGCGGAAGGCGGACGGGCGCATCTCGCTTCTTCGGGCCCGCGGCCAGGATCGCGTGTTGCCCGGCACGAGACAGCAGCCCGCAGGGCGGCCGCCGCGAATCAACGGCCCAAGCAACGACGTCGAGTTGAACCGCCGGGCCGAGTTCGGGCTTGGCCGCGGGTGGCCGTGGAGTTCCCGGGTGCCTGTTGCCAAGCCGACAAGCGGTCCGCTAGGCTGGCCGGACGCGACATGAGTGAAATTCCCAAAGCCTACGAGCCGCAGGCAGTGGAGGCGAAATGGTACCAGTTCTGGCTGGATCACGGCTGCTTCACCGCCGACCCGGCGCGCGTGAGCGAGCGACGACCGGCCTATTCCATCGTCATCCCGCCGCCCAATGTCACCGGCGTGCTCACGATGGGCCACGTGCTCAACAACACCATCCAGGACATCCTCGCCCGCAAGGCGCGCATGGACGGCCGGGAGGTGCTCTGGCTACCCGGCACCGACCACGCCGGTATTGCCACCGAGAACATGGTGGCCAAACAACTGCGCAAAGAGGAGAAGAAGACCAAGCAAGACCTCGGTCGTGAGGAGTTCATCAAGCGTGTCTGGGCGTGGAAGGAAAAGCACGGCGGCATCATCATCCAGCAGCTCAAGAAACTCGGCTGCTCGTGCGACTGGACCCGCGAGCGCTTTACCATGGACCCCGAATACGTGCGCTGTGTCCAGCGGGTCTTTGTGGACCTGTACAAAAAAGGGTTGATCTACCGCGGCAAGCGGATGGTCAACTGGTGTCCGGTGTCGCTCACCGCCCTCTCGGACGAGGAGGTGGTGATGAAAGAGCAAAAGGGGTTCCTGTATTACTTCCGGGTGCAGGTGGTCGAGCGCGACGGCACGCCGGTTAGGTTCCCCAACGGCCCGCTCACCCGGGTCCCCTCACCCGTCGAGAAAGAGACCGGCTCCGGGCCGGGTGAGGGGGAGGTTCCAGTTTTCGGTCCCGAAACCGATGCCGAAGGCCGCACCTGGCTGACCATCGCCACAACACGACCCGAGACCATCCCGGCCGACACCGCGGTGGCGGTGAATCCCAAGGATCCGCGCTACGCGCCCTTGATCGGCAGGCACGTCCGGCGCGCGCTGCCGCCGGAGAATCAGGTGCTCATTCCGATCATCGCCGACGAGCACATTGACATCGAGTTCGGCACGGGCGTGCTCAAGGTGACCCCGGCGCATGACGCGGCGGACTTCGAAATCGGCCTGCGGCACCACCTGCCGGTCATAGACGCGCTGAACCCCAACGGCACGATGAACAAGCTGGCGGGCAAGGACCTCGTGGGCCTCGACCGCATGGAGGCCCGGAAGAAGGCGGCGGAGTTGCTCGCGGCGGCGGACGCGCTGGTGAAAACCGAGCCATACGTTCACAACGTTGGTTTCAGCGAGCGCGCGGACGTGCCCATTGAGCCGCGCCTGAGCGAGCAGTGGTTTCTGAAGTATCCGAGCGTGGACAGGGCAAGGGTCTGTGTGGCGGCGGCGGGGAGCGCCGGCGGCCCGCCGGCAGATTCCGCCGGCCCGGCGGAATCCTCGTTGTTAAATCTGAAGTCTGAAGAGACGTTGTCGGGCGGGCCACCCGACACGCCACGCGGGCCGCGTGGGCTCCCCGGGATGCGCTTCTTTCCCGACCGCTGGGCCAAGGTCTATGATCACTGGATGGCGAACCTCAAGGACTGGTGCATCAGCCGCCAGCTTTGGTGGGGACATCGGATTCCGGTATGGCACACGGAGATTTCCAGGGCCGATTTTGCCCTATGGCCAGAGGAGGTTCGCCGGGCCGTGGAACAGTCAACCGACTGGACCGAGCGACACACGGTTTGCCTCACGAAGTCGGGCCGGGCTGAAGACTCCACCACCTTGGCCTGCGAGGTGAAAGGCGAGTCACTCCAGGTTTTCGCGGCGACGATTTCACCGGGTGAAATCGAACGACTTGAGCAACTCGGCTTCACCCAGGACCCCGACGTGCTCGACACCTGGTTCAGTTCCTGGCTCTGGCCTTTTGCGACGATGGGCTGGACGGGCGATCCGGCCAAGGACGCCCAGAATCGCACACTCCAGACGTTCTACCCCACGACCGACCTCGTCACCGGGCCGGACATCATCTTTTTCTGGGTGGCCCGCATGATCATGGCGGGTTACGAGTACATGGGTGAACTGCCGTTTCGGAACGTGTATTTCACCGGCATCATCCGCGACAAGCAGGGCCGTAAAATGTCGAAATCCCTCGGCAACTCGCCCGACCCGCTCGACCTCATTGTGAAGTACGGCGCGGACGCCCTGCGCTTCGGCACCATGCGCAGCGCGCCGCTGGGCCAGGACATCCTCTTCGACGAGCAGAACGTCGAACTGGGTCGCAACTTCTGCAACAAGCTCTGGAACGCCTGCCGCTTTCGGCAGATGCAAGGGGGCGAGCCCGAGGGCGAGATCAACCCCGCGCTCCTGACCAGCGACGACAAGTGGATCCTGTTACGGTTGGACCAGGCCATCCGAGAAGTCAGCCAGGCCTTCGCCGAGTACAAGTTCAGCGACGCCACGGCCACGCTCTACCGTTTTTTCTGGAGCGAGTACTGCGATTGGTACGTGGAGGCGTCGAAGGCGGCGTTCTTCGGGGACGACGCCCGCCTGAAGGCAAACAAGCTTGCGGTGATTGATTTCGTCCTCGGCCACCTGCTGCGGCTGTTCCACCCGTTCCTGCCGTTCATCACGGAGGAGCTCTGGCACGGACTGGGTTTCTCCGCAGATATGCCGGTCGGCCAGGGCGGACGCACGATCATGTTCGCGCCGTGGCCCAAGCCGCTCGGCGACGACGAAAAGGCTTACTTCGCCCTGGACGACGTTGCAGACCGGGTGGCGCAGGCCAAGTACGACCTGGTCACACTCGGTCGCAATCTCAGGGCCCAGTTCAACGTCCCGGCCGGCAAGCGGGTGAAGTTCATCCTCAAACCCGCCGGAGTGTTGCCGCCGGCCGAGGCCGAGGTCATCAAAATCCTGCTCAACGCGGAGCCGCTGGAGCTGGTCAATTCCGACTGGACGCCCCCGAAAGGCCTGCCCGTGGCGGCCAACGCCCTGGGCGCGCTTTACCTGCCACTCGAAGGATTGGTGGACTTTGCGGCCGAGCGGGCGCGGCTTGCCAGGGAGTTGGAGCGCGCACGCGCCGAGGCGGCCAAGGTGCAGGACAAGCTGGCCAACCCGCACTTTGTGCAAAAGGTGCCGACCCGGGTGCTGGAAGAACACCAGAAGCGCTTGGAGGACTGGCAGGGCAAGGTCGCCCAGGTGGAACAGGCCCTGGCGAACCTGCCGGGCTGAACCGGCCGCACAGGCCTCGGTTGGTGTTCATGGTGAGGATTCAAACCGAAAGCCAAAGTCGGCTGTAGCGCAGCGCGTCCCGCCTGCCCAACTGCGGTTTTCGGTTCAAGCGCTTCCCACTGGTTTATTGATCCCGGCGTAATCGAGTGAGAGATGGAGGCGGTGTAAGGCGCGCGGTCTTCAGCCCGCTTCAACCGCCGAAAGGTCCGGGCGGGCCACAGTTTTTCATCGTTCGGCCTCTCCGGACGCCGCAGCGGCATATATGCCGCGCGCCCATCACTCAATTCCGCGAATCTGAGTAGGGCACGGCCAGCACGCGATAAAACTGCTGCACCCCGACGCCGGTGGCCACGGTCAAACTCGCGGTGGCGCCGCTGGCCATGACCGTGCCCGGCAGCGTAAGCCAGGTGCCGACGGTCACCATGGACCGGGTTTGCACCACGTAGCGCCGGCCAGGCTCCGACTTCCACAACACCGTCAACATGTCTGCCCCCAGCGGCTGGAGCGTGAGCACGCGCAACACAGACCCATCATTCGTCGGTCGGGTGCCGGCCCGGAACTCGGCCAGGTCGCTGGCGCCGTCTTGATCGTGGTCGCCGGTGCCGTCGTGCTCTAGCGTGCTGAAGTGCGCCATCTCCCAATCGTCGTCCAAGCCATCGCCGTCGGTGTCGGGGCCGGCCAGGTGCAGCACCCACAGCTCCCGGGCGGAGGCGAGCGAACCTGCGGCCTGGCGCCCGGTCGTGCCTTCCATGATCACCACCCGGCTGTCCGCGCTCCAAATCGCGTCGCCCACCGGCGCCGCTTCCGTTGCCTCCGGCACCCGCCCCAGCCGCCAGGTCACGCCCGCGTCCAGGTCACGCAGAAACCAGTCCGCCACGCCGTTGGTGTCGCCCGGCAGCAGGTTGGAAGCGGCGCTGCGGAACAGCACGAAGCGCCCACTGGGGGCGATGCGCGCCGCCATGCAGGGCGCATCCGCGGGACCGGGGCCTCCGTGGCTCCTGCTGACCAGCGTGGTGAACTGTTCCGGGACATGCCGCACGAAGACTTGAGCGACGAGGCTGGTCCAGCCCGGCTCGACCAGATTCGTGGCCATGCTGGTAAACACGATCCGCCGCCCGTCCCGACTGATGCCTGGGGAATCGGCGCTGTGCGAATTCGGCGCCCCGCCAGGGGAGAGGCTCACCACCCAGGCCGCCGGGCTGTCCGGCGTCAGCACGAACACACGCCAGGGGCTTGACAGCGAAGCCCCGGGTTCCAAGCCGATGTACGCCAGGGTGCGGCCATCCGCGGCGGCCACCACCCGCATTCCCGAAGTGCTTACCAGCCGGGACTGAAATGGATCGGTGGTCCGGCTCATCAATTCAAATTCGCCCGTCCGACAATCCCAGGCGTAGCACCCGTACGGGATCGTCCCCGAGAAAGTGGCCGGGTCGCTGGTGAGCTTCACGGTCGAGTCCAGCAGGAACCGGCAACCTTCCCCCGTGAAGCTCATCGTGGAGAACTGGCCGTTGGTCGCCAGGGGCCGCGCGTACGGCTCGTTCAGGTCCCGCCACCACAGGTCGCTCCCGGTGGTCTCCCCGCTGCGGACCCGCACAAACGCCACGAAGCGGCCGCCCGGGTCCAGCGCCACCTCGCCCAGCCGAGCCTTCGCCATCGGCTGGCCCGGCTCGAACGTGCTGACCCGGCTCAGCGTGCCGGTCTCGATTTCGTACCGGAACACGTCCGGCAGCCCGTTGGTGTCATCCGGCACCAGCCCGTCGGCCGAGCAGCCGAAGACCAGCACCCGGCCGTCCTCGCTCAATTGCGGCGCCAGCACTTGGACCGGCATCCCATCCGGTGAGGTGGGCGGGAAATCCAGGCGGGCGACATTGGTGCCGCTTTCCAGGTCCACGACGGCGATTGCCCAGCCCGCGGCTCCGTCACTTGCGCCCGGCGCGGCCTCGAGGCAGGCCAACCGGCGTCCATCGGCGGACACCGCGTTGGGCAGCGGCTCACCCCGGCTGGAACCCAGCATCGGCCGGCGAGGCAGGAGTTGGTATCGCGCCCGGGGCGGCTGCGGCGCGTGGGCGAGCGAAATCAGCTCCGGCGAGCGGGCGCCCGCCTGCCAGGCGAAGACATCCGCGTCGGCATTGAGGTCACCGCCTTCGGGCCACGGCGCGTCCGACTCGAAAACCGCCGTCGCACCGTCCGGGGTTGCATCCCAGGCCAGGACCTGCCCCGACCCGCCCCCACCGACGGCCGAACTGAGCGTCGTGGGTCCGCCGGGGAGGTCATGCCGGTAGAGCTGCCAGCCGGCCGGCGGGGGCGTGGCCGTGAGATTGGTGGCCTGGCTCAGGAACCACACCTGACGGCCGTCCGGCGAAATCCGCGGTGCCGCCGACACTCCCGCAGCCGGTTCCAGGCCGCCTGCGGCCGTGGTGACCAGGCGCGGCTCGAGGCCGCCCGCTTCCCAGACAAACACGTGCCCCTGAACCGCAAACACCGCGCGGGTTCCGTCCGCGTTCAAGACCGGACCTTGCATCGGAACTTCCACCGCGTTGGGGAGGGTGGGGAGCGCGGGCACCGCGTAGGTGCGTTGCTCCGTCCGGCTCCAACGGTAAAACGCGATCTGCTCCAGCGGATTCTCCGCCGCCACAAAGCGAGACGGCCCGATGAAGGCCACCACCGCCCCGTCCGCGCTGAGGCTGCACTGCGACGCCTGGCTGAACCAATTGCCCGCCGTGGGGGTGGACACCCGCCACGTCCGGCCGGCCGCGCGGTCCCGCAGGTACACGTCCGTGCCGGAAATCGCCCCGCCGGGGGCCACCGCCGCGCCGATGAAGGCAATCCACTGCCCGTCGGCCGACAGCGCCGGCGAGCCGGAGTAGGTGAAAGACTGTACCTCCGGCGCGGGCGGTTCGGAAACTCGTTCCACCGTGCCGGCCGCGCGGTCGAACAAGAACAGGTCCGTCCAGGCGTTGGTGTCCCAGGCCACCAGGTTGTCGGCCCGGCTCTCGAACAGGACAAAGCGACCGTCGGGCGTGATTTGCAGCACGGTCGAAGGTCCGTTCCCACCGCCCGCCGCCGCCACGGCACGGCTGACCAGCACCGTGTGGCCTTGCTCCATGTCGCGGAGGAAAACATCGCTCAGCCCGTTGGTGTCGTTGGGCACCAGGTCGCCGGCCCGGCTTTCGATGGCAATCCAGCGGCCGTCAGCGCTCATGACCGCGCCCGCAGAGGGGCCGTTGCCCGGTCCGGTGCCGGCGGCGTTCACGCTCACCAACTCGGTACGCCCGGCCAGCCGATCCCGCCGGAACACGTCCAGTCGGCCGTTGGCGTCCCCGGGCACCAAATTGGGCGCGGCGCTCACCAAGACCACGTACCGGCCATCGGCACTTACCACCGGGGCGTGGGACGGTCCCGCCCCGGCGCGGGAAAGCGGGCCGGCCGGCCCGGGTAACCGGGCCGGGGCCGGCAACTCGGCGGTGAACGCGCCAAGGCCTGCGAGAACCAGGGAACCGACGGTTGTGGCAAGGGGAATGCTGGTTTTCATGGGGTGCCTGTTGTTCGGTTTCAATTGCCAGCCGATGAATGCCCAGGTAACTAGCAAGTTTAAAGCCGGCCCTTCGACATGAAAACCACCCCGATTCTACCGCCGCCAGGCCCCGCGGCCAAATCCGCAGCCGGATTCACCCGTTTGGAACTCCTGGTCAGCCTCGGAGTCGGTGCCCTGCTGGGGGCCCTGGCGCTGGCCGACTTGGGAGCAGGCGGTGAATCCGCACGGCGCCTGCAATGTCTGGACAACCTCCGCCGCCTGATCGCGGCCAGCCATCTGTACGCGGCCGAGAACCTCGACCGCCTGCCGCACCCGACGTGGGGCACGGTCAGTGGCTCCTCCTCCTCCGGCCCGAGCGGCTGGGCCTATGCGACCTATCTCCCTGATTCTGGCTGGATTCGCAGCCTGAATGGCCGGACCGACGTGAGTCCGCAAATTCCGTACCTCCGGGCGGGTCAACTCTGGCCCTTCATCCGGGACGATGAAACGTTCCTCTGCCCGGAAGACGTGGTGACTTCGCTCTCTGGCAACTTTCGCTCCCTGTGGCGCCAGCGCGAAGTCAAGGTCACCAGTTACATGATGAACGGGGCCGTGATCAGCTATGGAAACCTCCGGTATTCAGGGACCTCCCTGCCTCCGGGAAGCTCGGGGCGAACCCACCCGTTGAGCCATTTCGCCCCGGCGGCTTTTTTGTTTTGGGAGGCTGACCCCGTTAACCCTTTCAACTTCGGCGCTGCGGGTGCCCAACCGCGCGAAGGACTGGCCAGCCGGCACGGACCGGGCCCGGGGGGCACAACCTGGAGCACTTCGTCTGCCGCGGGTGCGCATGTCGGTTGCTTTGATGGCAGCGCGCGTTACCTGACCCAGAAGGAATTTGCCGATGAAGCCGGAGGAATCGTGGGTGGAAACCTCTTCACTCCCAAAGCGCTCCCCAATCGCGCCTGGTGCGCTCCGGACAGTCCGAGCGGAGGATTCCCCTTCTGAGCCACGCGGCCAACACACGTGCCTCGGGCCGGTTTCAAAGGGCCTGCCGCAGTGCGTCTGCCAGTTCGTCCCGCGTCAGCGGCAGCGGGTTGGCCTTCATGCTGCTGGCCTGCGCCGCCTTTCCCACCACGGCGGGCACGTCGGCCTCCGTCAACCCGTAGGCTCGCAGCGGCGGGATGCCCAGGTCCGCAACCAGGGCGCGCACCCAGGCCACGCCATCGTCGGCCCCGGCCTGCGGGCGGCCGGTCAACAGCCGCCCGATTTCCGCGTAACGCCCCAGCGCGGGTGAGTCGGGCTGGCGCGCGCGCAGGGCGCGCAGGTTCGCCGCCATCACGGGCGGCAACAGCGCGGCGCAGACCGCCCCGTGCGGAGCGGAGAACATCCCGCCGATGGGTGCGGCAAACCCGTGCACCGCGCCCAGCCCGGCGTTGGCTAGGGCCAGCCCGCTGAACAGGCTGGCCAGGGACATGTCCTCGCGCGCCGTCGGGTCGCGACCGTTTTCACAGGCCCGCCGCAGCGACCGGGCCGCGCGCCGGATGCCCTCGACACAAAGCGCGTCCACGAACGGGTTCGCTCGGTTGCAAAGGTACGGCTCGATGAGCTGGGTCAATGCATCCAGGCCAGTCGCCGCGGTGAGTACGGGGGGCAGGTCGAGGGTCAACTCGGGGTCCACCAGCGCCAGGCGCGGCAACAGGTGCGGGCTGCGCAGGCTGACCTTGACCCGGTGCGCCGTTGAGGCGAGCACGCTGTTGCGCGTGACCTCGGTGCCGGTGCCGGCTGTGGTGGGGATGGCAACACAAGGCACGCCGGGTCGCGGCAGCGGCTGGGCGCGACCGATCACTTCCAGGTAGTCGAACAAATCGCCTTCGTTACCCAGCAACGCGGCAATGGCTTTCGCCGCGTCCAGCGCGCTGCCGCCGCCGCCGCCGATCACCAGATCGCAACCGGCGGCCCGCGCCTGCTCCACGCCGCCCAGCACCCGGTCCGTGGTGGGTTCGCCGGCCACGGCGAAGGGCACGGCCGACACCCCTTCACGGGCGAGCAGAGTCAATAACGTCGCCGCGCGGGCCGGATCGCGACCCGTGACGACGAATGCCCGGCGGCCCAGCGATTTCGCCGCCGGCCCGATTTCTTTCAGCGTGCCGGGACCGAAAAGAATCCGGCCCGCGGTGGCGAATTCAAAGCGCATGGCGGGCAACTTCAAGGGGTGGATTTCAGATCAAGAGTTTCCGGCTCCGGCGGGTGGGGCGGGACTCCACGCAGGGTTTGTGGTTCGGTGCACTGGGTTTCTGAAAGCGGAGACCCGAGGTCTGATACCGGATGCCTGCTCACGGCACAAAGGACTGGAGACCGGGGACTCAAGATTGAGGGCTGATTGCCCGGCGATCACCACCCGGAGTCTTCCGGAAAGACGTTCGTGAATTTCACGCTCGAGCGGGGCTCGGCCATCATGGGCGCCACCGCGTCGCGCCATTTCGCGTAGTGCGCGGTTTCCTTGTGCGCGGCCGGCGCTTCGGGTGTGCGATACGTCTCGACGAGGATGAACCGCGCGGGGTCATCCGCCTGCTGGAGGATGTCGAAGCGGGCGATACCCGGCTCCTGGAGGCTGCAGCGCGCGTTTTCCCGCGTGGCTTCTTGGAAGGCGGTGATGCATTCGGGCTTCACGCGGACATGCACATGGACAACTAGCATGGCCGGAGTATCGCCGTGAAGAATGCGGCGGCAACGTGTTTCTAGCGACGCAGCCACGCGGGCAGCGCGCACCCGGCAACCCTCGAGTTGGCTCCCGCATTTCGGGCGCGCCCTGTTCGCGCTTTCCAAGGCCGCGCCGAATCCCGATCATCTCCGCCTGATGAGCACCGCCTACCAAATCGTCGTCTGCGGCAGCGTGGTTCCCGACCCGCTGCAGACGCTCGAGCCCGTGAGCACGCCCGCCGGCCCGGCCTTGAAGAACGAAATGATGCTGCCGGCCTGGCTCGATCCCTGGGCCGGGCACGCGCTTTACGAGGCCGCGCACCTGGCGAAACAGCACCCCGGCAGCCAGGTCACGCTCGTCAGCCTCGGGCCCAAGGCGAAGCTCCAACAGGTCATGATGACGGTGGGGCAGAAGGTGCCGTTTGAACTGGTCGCACTCGATGGCGCCGCCGGTGGTTTCACCGAACCCGCCGAGACGGCCGCCGCCCTGGCCGGGGCCGTTGCCGCGCTGCCCGGGCTCGACCGCGCCCGGTTGCTGGTCTTCGGCGGCTGGGAATCCGCCGCGCGCGGCGCGGGAGTGACGATGCAGACCCTGGCCGAAACGCTCGGCATCGCCGACGTGTTCGTGGGTGTGGACGAGTTGAAGGTGCTGGCCGACGGCGCGCTCGAAATCCTGGAGCGCGTCGAAGGCGGGCGGCACCAGATCTCGCGTTGCGCGGGGCCGCCCGCCGTACTCGGTTGGGCCACCGGCAACCGGCCGGAGCCGAAAAACAACCCGCAGATCGGCATGATGAACATGCGCGGCATCATGCCGGCGCTGCAAAAGGCCCGGCCTGTAAAGATCGGCGCCGACGGCGTGACCTTCATGGCGATGACGCTGCCCAAACAGCTCCGCGAAACCCGGATCGTGAAAGACGCCGCGCCGGAACAGATCGCGGCGGAAATCGTGGAGTGGATCCGGAAGTGAGCAGCCCCGGGCTCACCAAGCACACAACAGGATGCACAAAATGGAAACGATTCTTTTCCTGGCTCACACCGAAGCCGAAGGCTCGCTGGGCAAGGCGGCCCGGGAGGCGCTTGGCGCGGCCCAAAGCCTGAGCGCATCACTCGCCGGCTCGGCCCTGGCGGTTGGTTTGATTGGCGAGAGCGTCGCCTCGGCGGCCAACCAGATTGCCACCTGCGGCGCGGACCGCTTCCTGGGCGTGAGCGGCGCGGACTTCGCCATGTCCCGTTACGCCAGCGATGTCGCGGCGGCGGAGGCCCTGGTCAAGGCGGCCGGCGCCAGCCTGGTCGTGGCGCCGGGCACGTCGAGGTTGCTGCGGTGTCTGCCGGGAGCGGCCGCGCGTCTGGGCGGCCGCACGGACACCCACGTCACCGGCCTGGCTGTGAACGATGGCAGGGTGATCGTGAACCGCTGGTATTATCGGCAGCGCATGGAAGGCGCGTTGACCCGGTCGCAGCGGCCGTGGTTCATCGTAGTGGACCCCGGCACGCAACCCGCGTGGTCCGGTTCCGCAGGCCTGGCGGCGGTTGAGAACATCGTCGTCACGCTGCCGGATACCGCGAAGCGCACCACGGTGACTGGCTTGCGCGAGCCGGCGGCGGACGCGCAAACCATCCGGCCGGACGCGTCGTTGCTGTTCGTGGCGGGCGCGGGCTGGACGAAAAAGCAGGCCGACGGCCAGACCCACGTGGCCGAGGCGGAGCAGTTGATCCGGGATTTCCTTCGCCTCACCCGCGCCTCGCTGGGCAGCAGCAAGTCGCTGGTGGACCTGGGCGGCGAAGGCCAGGCGGTGCTTTCGTTCCTGTCGCACATGAACCAGATCGGCCAGACCGGCGCGACGCCGCGGCATCCGAAGGGCCTGTCCACCTGTTGCCACGGCGAAGAACCTCACACTGTGGGCTGGCGGTTCATCGCGGAGCGCCGCGCGATCAGCCTCGACCCGAACTGCGGCTGGGCGCGCGGGAAAGCGGACGTGCTCTACGTGGCCGACGCTTTCAAGGTCATGGCCCGGGTGAACGAATTGCTGGCCAGGGCCTGACGCGCGGCGCGGCGGAGCCGACACCCAGGGAACCCGGCGGTACCCGCAGAGCCAGCCGCGGCTGGTGCCCGGCTCCAGCCGCGCTCCGAAAAACCGCGCAGCCGGCGCGGATTTTCAGGAGGGCAGTACAGCCGACAGTTGGGCGGCGAACTCACTCCTCGATCGTGGCCTCTTCCTTGCGGGCGATGGAGTCTGGATGAAAGTCGAGATTCTGCGAGAGGTAGATATGGCGGACCTCCTGGCCGAAGCCGTGCGTGCGGAAGAAGGCCAGGGCCGCCCGGTTTCGCTCATCGGTGTCCACGAGCATGATCCGGGCCTCGCGCTCGATGAAACGGCGGGTCAACTGCCGGAGCAGGCGCGTGGCGACACCCCGGCGCTTGGCCGCGCGGTCCACACCCAGCCAGAGCAACCAGCCGTATTTCCAGGCACTGCGGGGCTTTTCCATGATTCGCCCCAACGCGAAGCCGACAATCCGCCCGCCCGCCTCGGCCACCAGGCAGGTCTCGCGGTCGGTGGTGTAAAGCTGCACCAGTTCGTCCTCGTCCCAGGCGCGGTACAGGGTGGGCAGCTTTTCCGGCGTGAAGAGCTTTTGTCCCAGCTCGAAGACAGCCGGGATGTCTTCGAGGGTCAGTTCGCGAACGATCACCGGCAGCGTGGCACGACGCGGCCGGGGGCGGCGGTGAACGGCCGACCCGTTGACAGGTGAAATCTCAGACATGGAAGAAAGGGGAGGGATAAACCCGGCTGCGGCTGGGCGGAGCCATCAAGGCGCTCCACAACGCCCCGCCGTGCGGTCGCCGAGAATCTTCCCGCCAGCCCGGCGGGTTTCCGGCGCCCCGGCGAAAGCCCAGGCGCAGACCAAAGTCACGCTGGCTAGCATAGCCCGGCTGGCCCGGCTGGCCAGCGGGAAGTTGTTCACCGCTCTTTCCGTCTCTCCGTGCAACACAAGTCACTGGCTTCAGCCCGGTTCCGGTCGTGTCAAGGGTTGATTCCCGGATATCGAGAAGCATGGTAGCCAGCGGATGTACCCCTCGAGTAAACACGGCATCCGTCTGCATTCAAGGCGACACGAACCGGCCCTGCCCTTGGTGTGGCGGTGAGCCTCCGGGCCGTGCCGTCTCGCATACTTAGACTTCAAACAGACACCCGAGAGCCTGTTGATCCCGCTCGGCGCTTCGCCGGACGGATGGCATCCGACCTTTCGCGCCGTGGAACAACAGCGAAACCGGGCCAGTCGTTGCCGACGTCGGTCTCCAAGGTTTGCGCAGGTCGAGTCTCGGGATAATCTCAGCGCTCATGAACTTACCGAGACCGTTGGACTTCCGGATTATGCTCCTTGCCGCCGCCCTGACCTTGGCGGCCCCGATCCACGCCGCGGCCCCCCGGTTCGAGCCTCCCGTGGTTGAGGCCGGCGCTGTCACGCTGCGGCTGGTCGGGGATTCCGGCCAGTCCTACCGGATCGAGGTTTCCTCGAACCTGTTGGCCTGGGCCGAGGTCACCACCGCCCCCGCGGTGAACGGGCTGTTGGCGGTGCAGCACGCCGGCCCAGCCGCTCAGCGCTGGCTGTTTTTCCGTGCCGTGCTCGCGACCCCGGTGATTCCCTACCCGACCGTCGCCCCGGTGCCCGACACAAACCTCGTCGCGCGCGCGCTGGTCACCCCTGCCGAGGGCGGCACCCTGTACCTGCAATCCCTGGACGGTCCCGCGCTCACGCTGGCCATTTCTTCGAACGCGGTCTTCACCCCAACGCTGATGAGCATGACGCTGGTAACGAACCTCGCCGGGCTGCCTGCCGCCGAGGGTTTCCTGGCCGCGGTTCAGCTCGAACCGGAAGGTCTGGTGCTCGCCGCGCCGGCGTTTCTGGAGGTGAACTTCGCCACCAACCTGCCCGCGTCCCGCGTTGCGTCGTTCGCCTTCGACAACGACGGCCGGCAGCTTCACCTGGTGCCGGACCTGGTCGGGACCAACCGCGTGCGCATCCTGGTGAACCAGTTGCGCGGCCACGGCTCGGGGGTGTTCACGCTGGAGGAAATCGAGACGCTGGCCGCCACCGGCCCCGCGCCGCGGGCACGCCGGGTGTCGCTCCACGCCAGCATGGAGGAATGTTACCTGGACGAAGAGGAGGAGGCGCGGGAGATGCACGAGGAACTCGAGGAGGCCATCTGGCCCATCCAGCAGCAGGTGGCGGCCGAGCTTGCGATGGAACGGCAGCGGCAGTTGCTGGGCGTGGAGGAACCGGGCTCTCCGGCCATCACGGAGGCGTTCAACAGGACCGGAGCCACGTTTTACGAGCAGCAACTCAAGCCGCGCGTCGCCAATGCCGCGCAGAAATGCGCCGTCGCCCGCGAGCTGCTCATCTGGCTGCTCAGCTACGAGCGCCAACGCCAGTTGCTCGGGGTCACCTCCGACGACGAACCCGTGGATCCGACGCTTGACGACCTGATTTGCCAGGGGCTCAAGCGCTGCGAGGAGGAGGCCCTGGAGTGCTGTCGCACCCGGGGCGCGGACCGGCGGCTGGTGGTGTTCCTGCTGGGCCTCGAGCGGCAGCGTCAGTTGCTCGGCATGACCGACGGAAGCTGTGCCGTACCCAACAGCGACGAGGCGTGGCGGGATTGCCTGCCCGAATGGACCGGCGAGCTCAAGATCGTCGAACGCGGCCGCTACGCCACGAACATCAGCACTCCCTCGATCCTCAGCGAGGCGGCGGAGGCCTGGACGTACGACCTGAGCGCGGTTGTCCACCGCGTCGAGGTGGAGATCGTCCCGCCCGTGCTGTTCTTCCCCGGTTTCACCAACCTGACCTTCGAGCTGTCCGGCCTCGGCCAGGGCGCCCACACGCTGCGCGAGCGGACCCGCACGCCGTGGGACGCCTGCAGCGGCGCGGCGCGCGTGGCGCTGGCGGGACCCGTTCCCCACGACGGTGGCGACTCCTTCGAGCGGCGCACCCAGATCAGCAGCGTGGCCTCCAACATCGTCAACCTCACCGTGGCTGTCAGCCTGGACAGCTCCGGCAGCATTTTCGGCCCGGGGACGTGGCTGAACTTCCAAACCCCGATGGTCGAGGCGCCGTTGCGGGGCCTCAGTATCACGACCACGAAGTACCCATCCGGCGCGGGCTGCCAAGTGGAGACGACCACGGAGTACGCCAAGGGCAGCGACCTGTACGGCTTCGAGTTCGTGCGGGCGGGCGAGGGCGAGTTCCAGCATTCCCCCGACCAGATCACCTACGCCAAGACCACCACCACCAGCCTGGGCAACATGCAGGTGACGAAACAAGTCACCCTGAATTTGAGGCGGGTGCGGTAGAACGTCGGCAGACGGCGCTACGCCGCCGCCAGCGCCCGGGCGGCCAGCACGCGGCGCGTGGGCACGTAGTTCGCCACGAACTCGCGCCGGTACTCGGCAAACGTGCCCGCCGCCAGGGCCGCCCGCACCTCGCGCATCACCTGGAGGTAAAAGTGGGTGTTGTGGATGCTCACCAGCCGCAGACCGAGGATTTCATTCACGTTGAGCAGATGCCGGATGTAGGCCCGGGTGAAGTGCCGGCAGGCAAAGCACTCGCAGCCCTCCTCGATGGGCCGGAACTCCGCCTTCACCGCGCCGCCCTTGATGGCGAAGGTGCCGCGCCGGGTGAAGGCGGTGCCGTTGCGGGCCACGCGCGTGGGCAGCACGCAGTCGAACAGGTCCACGCCCCGGGCCACCAGCTCGACCATCTGCGCCGGCGTGCCCAGGCCCATTGCGTATCGGGCCTTGTTCGCCGGCAGAAACGGCTCGGTGATTTCCACCGCCTTCATCATCTCCGGCTCGGGTTCGCCCACGCTCACGCCGCCGATGGCGTAGCCGTCGAAGTCCAGCGCCGTGATGGCCCGGGCGCAGTGCTCGCGCAGGGCCGGGTCGCAGCCGCCCTGCACGATGCCGAAGACCTGCTGGCCGGGCGCGCGGGGCTGCTCCCGGCATTCGCGCGCCCAGCGGATGGTGCGCTCGACGGCCAGGTGCAGCTCGCGCGGCGGGGCGTCGTGGGGCGGGCACTCGTCGAAGGTCATGGCGATGTCCGAACCGAGCACGCGCTGGATTTCCATGGCCTCCCTCGGCCCGAGGAACAGCGGGGCACCGTCCACGTGCGAGCGGAACTCCACGCCGTGGGCGCGCACCTTGCGAATCTTGGCCAGGCTGAAGACCTGGAAGCCGCCGCTGTCGGTGAGGATCGGACGCGGCCAGGCCATGAAGCGATGCAGCCCGCCCGCCGCCCGCAGGATGTCCAGCCCCGGGCGGATGTACAGGTGGTAGGTGTTGCCCAGGATGATCTGGGCGCCCATCTCGACCAGTTCGCGCGGGTCCAGCGCCTTGACCGTGGCCTGGGTGCCCACCGGCATGTAGGCCGGGGTCTCGATCACGCCGCGGGTCGTGGTCAACCGGCCCAGGCGGGCCTTCGAGGTCGGGTCGGTTTTGAGCAGCTCGAACATCGGGACGAGGTTAAAGGAGTGGAAAGAGTTGAAACGTGAAAAAGCGGGGGCCACCCCGCCGCCTTTTAACTTTTCACCTTTCGACAAATCACCGTTCTCCCCGAACTTCGCTGCCCACGCTTGCGCTCACGCCAGCGGCCGCACGTTGCCCTCCTCGTTCATCTCAAAGACCCGCGGGCTGAGCGGGTAGGGCTGGCGCTTGAAGTCCTCGGCAATTTTGGCCCGAAACGCCGCCTGGGTGGACGCGGTGGTGACGGCGGACCAGCAAATGAGGAAATCGCGGTTGGGGATGCCGAAGCGGAAGGGCATCCCGAGGTGCTCGGCGGCCAGCTCGCGCCAGCGCGGCAGCAGCACCCGCGCGGCGTCGTAGCCGTCGCCGGAGGCAAATGCCAGCATGGGGTCGTTTTCTAGGCTGGCGTGGACTTGCAGGCCCTGTGACCGCGTGTTGAGATTGGTCAGGGCCACCTCCAACGCCTGCGGCACTGTGATGCCCCAGGACTCGAGTTCGTCCGTGCGGGCGTAGCGGTAGCCGGCGGTGGCGTCAATGACCAGCCCGATGCGGACACCCGGTACGAAAGGTTTCTCGGCCAGCGCCAACTGGCGGAGAAACGCCTCGGGCATGAGCTGGGGAAGCAAGATGGGTTTGGCCTCGCCCCAAGTGATGCCGCCGATCAGGGACTCCGAATCGCGGAGCAGCACGTCGAAGTGCTCCTTGACCAGCCGGCGCAACATGTCCGCGCGGCCACCGGCCAGACGGTGTTTCGCGGCCAGGTTGCCCAGGCCGAACTGTGCCGACCCCAACCGGAGGGTTTCGCCGTCCGCGCCCAGCGACGCCGGCTGGTCGGGGTACAATTCGCGGACGAGCGCCAGCACCCGGCGGGCGAATGCCCGGGGGTTCTCGAGTGGCGACGGCGAGCTCATGGCGCGTGCGTGGTCAATCTGCGCCACTGACCCGGCACTGTCCACCCGATAGCGGGCGCGATCGAGAAAACGATCCAGAAGAACCGGATTGACCTGGAAATCGGGAATTCAGGAAGACCGCAAACCGAATGTCTCCTTCCTAAGCACCTGAGTTCCAGATTCCACCCGCTTTTTGACGCTTTTTGAATTTCAACCTGGTTTCTTGCTTTGGAAATCCAGTTGTCCGGCGCCGCGAAAGCCCTAGCATTCCCGCTCCGGCTGACCCGGACAGGCAATCCACGGAATCCATGAAGAGCTACAACATCGCAGTCATCGGCGGCGACGGCACGGGCCCCGAGGTGGTGCGCGAGGCGGTCAAGGTACTTGACGCCGCGGCACCCCGTTTCAACGTGAAACTCAACTACACCCACTTTGACCTGGGCGGCGACCGGTATCTCAAGACCGGCGAGGTGCTCCCGGACAGCGCGCTGGCGGAGTTGCGGTGCTTCCCGGCCATCCTGTTGGGTGCCATCGGCCATCCCGACGTGAAGCCGGGGATTTTGGAAAAAGGCATCCTGCTGCGCACCCGCTTCGAGCTCGAGCAGTACATCAATCTCCGGCCGGTGAAGCTCTACGACGAGCGGTACTGTCCCATCAAAGACAAGCGCCCCGAGGACATTGACTTCGTGGTGGTGCGGGAAAACAACGAGGGCCTATACACCGGTGCCGGCGGCTTTGTCTTCAAGGGCACCCCGCACGAAATCGCCGTGCAGGAAAGCGTCAACACCCGGCGCGGCGTCGAACGCTGCCTGCGGTTTGCCTACGAGTACGCCCGCAAGCGGCGGGGCGGTCAGCCGTGGCGCGGCTTGAAGCCCGACGAGGTGCAGGCCGGTAAGAGGGCCCAGCTCACCCTTTGCGGCAAGACCAACGTCCTGACGTACGCCTTCGACCTGTGGGAACGCGCCTTCCACGAGATCGGGCAAAAGGACTACCCGGACATCAAGCGCGACTACGCCCATGTGGACGCGACGACCATGTGGTTCGTCAAGAACCCCGAATGGTTCGACGTGATCGTCACTGACAACATGTTCGGCGACATCATCACGGACTTGGGCGCGATGATCCAGGGCGGCATGGGCATCGCTGCCGGCGGCAACATCAATCCGCAGGGCACCTCGATGTTCGAGCCCATCGGCGGCAGCGCGCCCAAGTACACCGGCCTGGGCGTCATCAACCCGCTCGCGGCCATTTGCGCCGGCGCGATGATGATGGATTTCCTGGGCGAAAGCGCGCTGGCCAACGCCATCGAGCAGGCGGTGATCCGCGTGGTGCGCGAAAAGCTCAAGAGCCTCGCCGCAGGCAAAATGGGTTACAGCACCGGCCAGGTGGGCGACCTGGTGGCTGGAATGATCTGACGGCAGGTTTTTCTTGCAGATACCTCCAAGGGTAGCCGGTCAGTCTCGGCGGGGCGAGACTCCGACGAGCGCGGCAATTACTTCTCCAGCCGGAGTCGAGAGGACTCCAATCGAGAGGCGGCAGACCTCGGTATCTCAGCGGGAGGTCGGCCATCTGCCGCATCATTAAACTGCCTGACACACCAGCGGCGGAGGATTTCCTTGGCGGCGCGGTGGATTGGCGTTCCAATTCACGGCACAACACGTTGGTTTCTCCAGTGCCTGCCAAAACCATGAAACCGTCCCCTCCCGTCTTGCTTGGAGCCGGTCTGCTGCTCGCCCTCAACCTGCACGCGCGCGTTGTGACCGTGACCACCGCCGACAACCTAAACCCGCCCGCCGGCCAGAAATCGCTCTTGCAGGCGTTGACCGAGTTGCAGGACGGCGACGAGATCCGGTTCAACCTGCCTGGCGACGGGCCGCACCTCATCGAAACACCGCCCGACGGCTACCCGCTCATCACTCGCTTGAACGTCATCATTGACGGTTACAGCCAGCCGGGTTCGGCGCCCAACACCAACCCCATCCTCGCGCCCAACAACGCACGCATCCGCATCGTGCTGGACTCGCGCAACGGCAACCACCGTCTCATGAACTTCCCCGGCGACGGCCCGAACGACGACACGGGTTACGGCGACACCGAGGCCGCGGTGTTGGGCGTGCTGGGCGCCCAAGGCTTCGTGCTGCGTGGCGTGTCCATCCTGGGCGTCCCGAAGGTCGGGCCGGACCTGGCCGTGTCCTTGTACGGCGTATCCTTTGCCAAGGGCGCTTCCGGTCGCGTCAGCGGTTGCTGGATCGGTCTGCACCCCGACGGCTCGACCCTGGCCGGACCGGACGACGGTATCACCGGCTTCCGGTACCGCGTGCGGGACGATGCCGGCACCACCCTGGAAAGCATCCTCATCAACGACGTGGTCATCGGCGTGCCCAAGGACTCGACCAACGCTCCGGCGGACTTCAACCTCTTGGTGGGCATCCCGGCCATCCCGGTCATCATCGAAGGCGAAGGCACACGCATCGCCGGCAACTTCTTTGGTGTGATGCCGGATGGCGTGCGCGATGTAAACCTGATGCTCGACCCGGCGCAGGCGGGCAGTTTCGAGGGCTTCATCGAAATCGGCCGGGCCGGCAACAATACCCTCATCGGCACCGACGGAGACGGCGTGAACGACGCCAACGAGCGGAATATCTTCGGCGGCACCCTGCCGGCGAACTTCGGCGGCTACGACCACAGCATCGAGTTCTACGGCCAGTCGCCCGGCACGAACATCGTGATTGCCGGCAACTTCATCGGCGTGGGCATTGACGGCCAGACGCGGTTCACCAACGCGGTGCCCGCGCTCAACGCCGCCGGCGGCACGGCGGTGTTCCGCTTCGGGTCGAACCTGGACGGCGTCAGCGACGACCTCGAGGGTAACCGCGTCTTCAATTACTGGCCGCCGGACGTGTTTGGCGTGGACTACCTCGCGCAACTGGGTCCGGCGGGTCTGGGCTTCTTCGACGAAATCTCCGCCGGCGGCACGGTGTCTGCGCGGGGAAACATTTTCGTGAACAACCTCGCGTTCCCGGTCTCGCCATCACGTGACGGCGGCTCGTTCTGGGTGAACTACTACCAGAAAGCACTGGTGGATCCGGCCGCTGGCGTGGTGCCCGTCATCGCTACGGAGTCCACCGCCCAACGTTTGAAAGGCACCGTGCCGCTGGCCGTGGCCGAAACCTGGCCGGAGACCCATGTGGACGTATACCTGGCCGATCCCGAGGGGCTTGCGACCGGCCAGGCGCTGGGCATCCCGGAGTTGCCCGCCGGCTTCGCCCAAGGCCGGCAGTTCCTCGGCACCTTCAAGGTCAACGGCCCGGCCGACCAGGACCCGGCACCGGAGCGGTTTGACTTCGACATCTCCGGGCTGGGGCTGGTGGATGCGATGGTGACCATCACCGCGAACTACGCCACCGGACCGGTTGCCGGTCCGGACACGGGGGTGCTCACCAGCCCGTTCGCAGAGCCACTCCGGTTGCAAGGCGGGCCGGGGGGGGAACTGCGTTTCACGGCCATCACCCGCGTGGCCGAAGGCATCCGGCTGGAGTGGACCGGCGGCGGCACGTTGCAGTCGGCGGACCAAGTCACCGGCGGCTGGCAGGATGTGTCGGGCGCTGCCAGCGGTTACACCACGCCTGCCACGGGCAGCATGAAGTATTTCCGGCTCAGGCGCTGAGGCGCGTCGCACGCGGCTGGTCTTGCGCGGGAAATTGGTGGGTCGGGTGGGACTCGAACCCACGACCAACGGCTTAAAAGGCCGCTGCTCTACCACTGAGCTACCAACCCATCAAATTGTTAAACTGGAATTACTTGCGGATTATCCAGCGTCCCGCCGAGGCGGAATCGCCTCGCATTGTCAGGCGGCTACTATGCGTTGGTCAAGCGCTGCGGCAAGCAGTTTCGCTATTCGCTCAAGCCCGCGGAGCGAGAGTCGCGTGTAAGTACGGGGGAACGCCGTCACCTGCCCCACGCGACGCGCTTCAGCACTTCGGTCTTCTTCGCCAGTTGGAAGAGCCGGTGTGCGTTGCCGTGGAAGATCGGCTCAACGAGTTCCAGGGCGCCGCCCAAACTCAGCCAGCCTTCCTCCACCAGTTCCGCCAGGGCTTGCGCGAAGCCGCGGCGGGCGATGATCGCGTGGCCAAGTACGGGTTCGACCGGGATGTAATCGCCCCCGAACGGCAGGAGCTTGTTCGCCGGCGCGGTGACGAGGTGTTTTTTGAGGTAATCTTTCGCCGCCACCGGATTGATGATCCACGACCAGCACATATCCACGTAAGCGTTGGACCACTGCTTCGCCGCCGCCAGGAGTTCCTCGTAATGAGGATAGCAAATGTGCATGAAGACGAACTTCGTGTCGGGCGCGAGCCGGCACAGCTCGGTGGCGGAACCGGCGTTGGCGCGAAGGCGGGCCAATGGCATTGAGTTCTGGCCGGCATAATAGCCCGTATGCAGTTTCACCGGCAGGCCGTGAGCCGTGGCCTGATCCACCGCGACCCAGAACAGGTGATCTTCGAGCAGCTTTCGCTCGCCGGCGCTCACCGGTTCCTTCTGGAGCACCTTTGTGAACACTGGTTCGGCCTGCTCCGCCGGTACGCGCGCGTAATCAATGTCCCGGCTGTAAGCGTTCTGCGATTTCACCCCGACGGCGTATTGCGCATACCGCTCGAACCACCAGGCGATCACGCGATGCCAGTCCGCCAGCGACTTGACCGCAATGCCGGTCGGTGCCGCAAGCCCACCGACGTTCGGGCCGGCGAACATTCCCACAATGCTGAGGTCTTGCATCAACAGCGTCGGCATGTCCGACTCGTGAAACGGCGCGCCGCCCAAGCTGTTGACCTGGCACGACTCGATCTTGGCCAGGTCCTGCAGGATGTGGCGATAGAAGCCGGCGCGGCGCGTTTGCTCATAACCGGACTGGACTTTCCGGATCGTCGCGGGTGAAAGGTCCTCCACGCCGTACAGCTCGCGGATGGCCAGGCGCGTCGCCTGCGCGTAGCCTGTGTTTCTGACGGCCGGCCAGTACGGCGCGAGCAACTTCCACTTGTCCGCCGGGGCGACTGTCGCCGAGAGAAACTGGTCCAGGTCGGCCTTGGGCATGCCGGCCACCCTCAGGTCCGAGTCCAGGTAGTGGCTGAAGAGCAGCGCCCAATCGTCGCAAGGCACGCGCGGGCGTGCGCCCCTTGCAGCCGTTCCTTCTCATCGGGCAGATGTTCGTGTGTATCCACGAGCGACGTCTTGAACACCGCCTCCCGGATGGCCTGGCGGGCGTTGGAGGAACGCACGGGCGCTTTGCCGCCGCGTGCGACGGATTCAGCGGCGGCTGGCAGCGAATCCCAAGCAACCACGGCAGCGCCGAGACTTCCAAACCGGGTGAGGGCGGCTCTGCGGGAGAGGAGACGTTTTGCGGGCATGGCCAAGGCTTGACGAAGGTCTTGGAGAACGCAATCCAAACCCGCCGCCGCCGGCGTTGGAGTTGTTTTCCGGACTACTTCGCGGTTGAACACCCGCTCATCGGCCGGCAACATCCGCGCGTGCAGTCTTCCGCCGTCCCAGCCGGCCGCCTGACCACCACCCAGTGGCTGATTTGCGTCATCGCCGCGATCGGCTTCGCGTTTGACATTTACGAGCTGCTCATGCTGCCGCTGATTGTGGGGCCGGCCCTTCAGGAGTTGGTTGGCGCGCTGCCCGGCTCGCCCGAGTTTCAGATGTGGACCAGCCGGCTGTTTTATTGGCCGGCGATCTGCGGCGGCGTGTTCGGGCTGGTGGGCGGATACCTGACCGACCGCCTGGGGCGGCGGCGGGTGCTCACCTGGAGCATTATGATCTACGGCCTGGGCGCGTTCCTGGCCGGATTCAGCACGAACGTGTGGATGCTACTGGTCCTCCGGTGTTTTGTGTTTGTGGGAGTGTGCGTCGAATTTGTGGCGGCGGTGGCCTGGTTGTCCGAGCTGTTTCCCTATCCCAAACAACGCGAGCGGGTGCTGGGCTACACGCAGGCCTTTTCGTCGTTTGGCGGATTGCTGGTGGCCGTGGCCAACGGGTTGTGTGTGAAGTACGCCGCCAGTTTGCCGGGTATTGACCTCTTCGGGTTCTTCGGCGACGCCATCCGCGACCACCACGCCGCGTGGCGCTACACGCTCATGACCGGTCTGATCCCGGCCTTTCCGCTGATGGTGATCCGGCCGTTCCTGCCGGAGTCGCCCGCCTGGCGGGAGAAGCGCGCGGCCGGCACCCTGAAACGGCCCAGCCTGGCCGAACTGTTCACGCCCGAACTGCGCCGCACCACGCTGGTCACCACGGCCATGTTTGCCATGAGTTACGGCGCGGCCTTTGGCGCCATCCAGCACATCCCGCGCATCGTGCCGGGTTTGCCCGAGGTGAAGGCGCAGGCCCGCCAGGCCGCGGCCGCCGCCACGCAGGGCCAGCCGCCCGACCAGCAGAAGCGGTTGGCGGCCCAGGCCGCGCGGCGCGTGGAGCAGGCGGCGGCGGCCAAGATGACCAAGGTGCAGGAACTGGGCGGGCTGTTCGGCCGCTCGGTGATGGCGGCGCTGGCGGTGGCGTTTTTGATGCGGGGCGGACTTCGGTTCCGGCCGCTGCTGGGCTGGAGCGTGGCGGTGGCGTTTTTGTTGCTGGAAGTGCTGGCGGAATACGCCGGCAGTCCCGGGCAACATCTGCTCCGCTTCGCGCTGGCCGTGGCTGCGGGGTCCCTCGCTGCCGGCGTGGTCTATGTGCTGGCGTTGGGCTTGGAGCGCTTCCTCCAGCCCACGGCCGGGAATCTGATCCGCGCCTTCCAGCTCCCGGGCATGGTGGTCATTGCCTTGACCTTCGCCTACGCGGCGGTGACGGGGCTGACGCCGCTCACGGTCGGCATCTTCCTGGCCGGCTTTTTCACGGTGGCGCAGTTCAATTTCTGGGGAAACTACCTGCCGCGCGCGTACCCGTTGCACCTGCGCGGCACGGGCGAAAGCTTCGCGGCCAACATCGGCGGCCGACTGGTGGGCACCTCGTTTGCCTGGGTCACGACCACGCTGGCGACCACCCCCGACCCGGCGTACGCCCCGACCAAGCTGGCCTACGTGGCGGCCGCGGTGGGCGGCGCGGTCTTCGTGGTCGGCTTCCTCCTGTCTTTTGCCCTGCCCGAACCCCGGTCCGACACCCTGGCCGACTAGGCGGAACAGTTCGGATGAACCCCGTATGGACACGAATGAACACTCAGGGACAACAGGCGGAGGAAGTGATCTCGGCCCGGTGCACAAGCACGAGCTTGCCAGGGCCCGCACCGCTTACAGAAACCGCTCCGCCGGTTTTCCGCAGCGGATTCAATCACCTTCCTTCGTGGCTTGTTGAAGGCTTCGTTCCGGCCCAATCATCACCCCGCTTCGCATGGAAACCTTGAAAACCGGTTCCGACCCCGTGCCGGCCGGCGGCACGCGCCGCCTGCTCTCGCTCGATGCCCTGCGGGGCTTCGACATGTTCTGGATCATCGGCGCGGACGTTATCATGACCAGCCTGCGCCGGTTCAGCGACAACCCGGTGACGCGTGTCCTGGCCGAACAGTTCGACCACAAGGATTGGGAGGGCTTTGCGTTCTACGACCTGATCTTCCCGTTGTTCATCTTCATCGTGGGTGTGTCGCTCGTCTTCTCGCTCAGCCGCATCCTCGCGGAACAGGGCCGGGCGGCGGCGTTGAAGCGGGTGTTGCGACGCGGCGTGCTGTTGTACCTGTTGGGGGTGTTCTACTATGGTGGTTTTGAGAAGCCCTGGCCGGACATCCGCCTGCTGGGCGTACTCCAGCGCATCGCGTTGTGTTACCTCGCCGCCGGGCTGCTGTTTTGCCTCTTCAAGCCCAGGGCGCTGGTGGGCATCTGCGCCGGGCTGCTGCTGGGCTACTGGGCGGTCATGGCGCTGGTGCCTTTTCCCGATGTGCGGCCGACGCCGGGCGGGGACCTGACGATCTGCCGCGAGACCGGTTTCACCAACGTGGCGCAACTGCGGCTGGACTCCACCAACCGGCTGCGCGGCGTGTACCTCAAGGGGGTGAACCTGGCCAACTACGTGGACCAGCGCTGGCTGCCGGGCTTCAAGTGGGACGGCACCTGGGACCCCGAGGGGTTGTTGAGCACGCTGCCGGCCATCGCCACGTGTCTGCTGGGGGTGTTTGCCGGCCTGTTGCTGCGCAACCCGGCGCCGAATCCGCAGCGGAAGGTCGTGTGGCTGCTCGGAGCCGGCGCCGCCGCCGTGGCGCTGGGCTGGCTGTGGCATCTGCAGTTTCCGGTCATCAAGAAAATCTGGACCTCCTCGTACGTGCTGGTGGCCGGGGGTTACAGCGCGTGGCTGTTGGCGGCGTTTTATCACATGATTGAAATCCGGGGCTGGCAGCGCTGGGCGGCGCCGTTTGTCTGGATCGGCATGAACCCCATCACCGTGTACCTGGGCGACAGCCTGATCAACTACGCCGCGGTCGCCCAGCGGCTGGCGGGCGGCAGCGTGCGGGACTGGCTCAACACCACGATCGCCGCAGGCGTGGGCGACGCCCTGCTGGCCGTGCTCACGCTGGGTCTGGCGATCTGGCTCTGCCGGTTCCTGTATCGGCGGCAGATTTTCCTGCGATTGTAAGGGGGGGAGGCAGAAGACCCGGGGGGCCGTGCTCAGAGCGGCTGGCCGCCCTTATGGCAACCCGGGACGGTTGCGGCCAGGGTGTAGCGGCGGGCCTCCGGCCTGCCATGGAACCAGGCTTCCAGCCCGGGGGCCCAGCGTAGCCTTATCCCGGCAGCACCGCATACCCACCAATAAACCCGGGCGGCTGGAAGCGGCCCGCTACGGCAGCCAGGATGGCTGCTGCTACTCGACCCGGATTTGCAGCAGGCCAGCCCGATTTAGTAACCAGAGGTGGCCGTCGGCAAATTCCAGGTCGCCGTGCAGGCCCGGGTAGTTGGTCACGATGCCTGCCTCGAGGGTCCCGCCGCGTTGCGCCCGCTCCGGGTCCACCTCGTACAGGCCGGCCGTGGCGCTGGTGACCCAGAGCCGGCCCGCGCCCCAGGCCACGTCGCATGGTCGTGTGTCACTGCTGGGCAGATGGACACGCATTTCACCGCTGGTGCCGTCCACGGCGTACACACCGAAGCGGTTGGTGTGCTGGTTATTGAATTCGGCGAACCAGAAGTTCGTGCCGTCCCAGGCCAGGCCCATCGCCCAGGGAGTGGGCAGGTCAAAGCACGCCCGGGCCGTCGGCAGGGATTGAAGGTTCACTTCATAGAGCTTGGCCGCGTCCCACGTGCCCACGGCAAAGAGTTTGCCCCCCGCCCAGCACAGCCCGATATCCGGTTTCAGCGGGCCGAGGAATTCCTCCCGGCCCGAGTTTCGGTCGTAGCGGTAAAGCCCGACATCGCCAAGCGCATAGGCGTGGTCAGGACTGACGGCCAGACGGACTAGTGAACGATGGGAAAGTGGGTGAACCGCCACCACGTCTCCGCGGCCGGGATGGGTCTTGAGCACCGCGAGTGAACACCGGACAAACCCGCTACGCCCCACCCGCACAAGAGTCGGCTTCATCACCGGCCGGTATGCAGGATCACGGACCTCGACCTCGTTACTGCCCGGAGCGGCAGCCAGCACAAACGCGCCGTCACGGTCCGTGACGACCCCTTGTCCCCACCGGCGATTGAGCACCTCCACCCCGGGAACCGGCACCGCGGCGTGCGCGAGCGTGACCCAGCCGGCCAGGCGCCGGGGCAGACGCGCCTGGCAGACTCGCACGCGATGCACGGTCAGTTGCGCGCATCCGGCGTCCATGCCCGCCGCCGAGTCCGCCGCAGTGAAAAAAACCGGCCGCCATACCGGCAGGGAGGTCACGTCCACCAGCCGTTGCTGGGGGCCGTCCGGCCCGGACCAGCGCACCAGCGCCAGGCCGCTGGCCGGAGACAATTCCACTTCCACCCGCACCCGCTCGATTTGCGCCGGCTGGAAACGGCCGCCGCTGCGTTCGAAGAGCCCGATCAATGAACCGCTTTCCAGCCAGGGACCATCTCTCGCCGCCAGACCCAGTTTGAAGGACGCGTTCGCCGCCCGGCCGGACAACTCCGCCTCCAGCCATGTGTCGCCCAACGGCCGGAGGTCATGTTGGGACAGAACCCAGACCTGTTGTTTGATGTTCCAGCCTTCTTCGTGCAGGACCCGGTTTTCGATGCGCAGGGTCCCGTTGGCCACCGAGACCTGGCTGGCAACCTGCCCCATTTGCGGCACGGCGCTGGTGTCCCAGTGGTTCCAGCTCCACAATTCCGGGTTTAACCGGTGGTCTAGGAAATGGTCTTGAAACACCGGCTGCGTGGGACGCGCCGTGTTGCCAGGGACCGCTCCACGAACGAGCCAGTCCCCGAGGCCACCCCGCCACAGCTCGCCGCCAATGACCCACAGCGCGAGCAGCAGGCCCGCAGCCAAGACCGCCAAACCCGCCAGCCGCCGCGGGACGGCCAACTGCTCCCGACGCGGCTCCTGCCCCGCCCGGATACGAGTCAGGTCGTCGCGTAATTCCACCGCGGTGGGATACCGCCTGGACGGGGAATTCTCACAGGCGTGACACAGCACCGCGTTGAGCCGACCCCACAGCAGCGGGTCCGGCGAGGCACCCGCGGTGCTGGGTGTCTCGGGAAACCGGTAGGGCGACAGCCCGGTGAGCATGGCGTAAAGGGTCTTGCCCAGGCTGAACACATCGGCCGTCGGCTGGCCCAGGCCTTCCGGCGCGACGTAGCCGGGCGTGCCGCACCATGTGGCGCGCTCGCTGATCCACGAGACCAGCCCCGGGTCGGCCAGCTTCAACTGGCCGCCCACGTAGATCACGTTTTCGGGCTTGAGGTCGCCGTGGACCAGCGGCGGCTGGCGCGAGTGCAAATACGCCAGCGCCTCCGCCAACCGGAGACCGATCTCCAGAGTCTCGCGCGGGGAGAAGCGCCCGCGCCGCGCCAGTTCCGTCGCCAGCGTGCGCGGCCGATAACCGCCTGGCACAGCGGCGGCTGTCCGGGAGTGGCTGGGTTGGAGGCAGGCCGGGGATGCCGGGCCGGTGGATTTCGCCGTGTCCGGAGCAGGGTCCGGGTCGGCCAGTTCCATGACGTACCAGAAGCCCGAGTGGTCGGGGAGTTCGCCCACCTCGAGCAGGTCCACGAGCCCTTCGTGCTCGCGGGAAACCGGCTCGAAACACCGGACGCCGGCGATTTCTTTTTCCAAGTGACGGGCGGCCTCGGGTGTTTGCGGGCGGACAATTTTGACGGCGCGGAAAGTGCGCAGCACCTGATGCCGGGCCAGCCAGACCTCGCTGTGGGAACTGGACCCGATCCGGGCCAGCAGGTCGTAGTTGGGAATGGAACACGAAGGCTGGGGAAACGCGGCGTGCACTGTCCAATCGTCACCCATCAAGGATGGTTCTTTAAGAATGCGGCCGAGGGAAGCAAGCGAAAATCCAGGTCCAGAGAATGGAAGGCGGGCAGAGACACTGATCTTTTCTTCTTGGGCGCCGGCAGATGGTGTAGCGGCAGGCCTCCGGACTGCCGTACTACTGGCTGCCGGTCGGTTACGCTGTAGCGGCAGGCGTCCCGCCTGCCGTAGTGCCGGGCTTCCAGCCCGGCAGTCACAATTAACCCCGAGCGGAAACCACCAAGGACACCACGGGCATGCAGGAAATGGAGGTTGGCGAAAACCGCCCAAGGGCTGCCGTGGGGAAAGTTTTAATCCCCACCGGCCAACCCGGTTGGGGTGAGGCCTGGGTGATCTTGATGGTTTTATTGCCGGGCGGTTGGAAGCCGCCCTCCATGGCAGCCAGGATGGCTGTCGCTACGGGGTGCCGTAGCGGCGGGCCTCCGGCCTGCCGTAAAGCCGGGCATCTTGCCCGGCGGACTCGGCGGCGTCGCCCCGGTGGCTTGTTGAGGGCAGGTAGGGCGTCGCTGTGTCGGCGCCGTGCTGTCGGGCGGCTGGAAGCCATCTGCGGCAGCTAGGGGCTGCTCCCACGGTGTGGTGACAGGCGTCCCGCCTGCAGTAGAGCCGGGCTTCCAGCCAAGTGTAGGTAGCGCAGGTTTCCAACCTGCTGCATCGCCGACTTCCAGTCGGTTGCGCGTGGCCAACGGACCCGCAGTCTGCGGGTTGGAAACCTGCGATACCGCAGACTGGGAGTCTGCGCTACCCGGCTTCGCGCCCGTTCGGCTCGGCGTTGCCAAGAACGCCGGCTTTCACGGACCTTCGACGGTCCGTTGTCCGATCAGCCCGTGGGGGCCGGTGGTTGCCGCTTTGCCTCCCAAAGCCGCTTTGCCTCCCAAAGCCGTGGGAATCCCCAGTTCGTCCTCGGCTTCAAGCTGCCGCCGTACCGCTCCCAGCACGGACAGCCCGCGCAGCTTGATCACGTACACGTTCCCGCGCCGCAGCCCGTACTTTTGGGCCACCTCCCCGGCGGAATGTCCCCGCACCACCAGGTCGTACAACACCTGCCAGTGCAGCGGCCGAAGCTGGCTTTTGAGCCGCTCCCAGGCTCGCGCGTCCAGCTCCCGCTCATCCTCCTCTTCGAAGGGCAGATAAGGCTCCACCGCCGGTTCCGGTTGGGGCCGTTCTCTGTCGAGAGGATTCTCCAAACGGGCTGCCAGAGGCTGCGGCCGGCCTTTGGTTTCCCGCACCACTTCATGGATGCGGTTGCGCACAATCCCGCCCAGCCAGGTGCGGAAGCGGGACAAGTGCGGGCCGTAGCAGGCCAGTGACCGGTGCACCGCGATGAACGTCCTTTGCACCACCTCCTCGGCATCGGTTTCCGACAGCCCTGCCCGCAGTGCAGTGCGCCGGATGGGCGCCCGATACCGTTCCACAAAAGTTATCCAAGCCGAATGGTCATCGGCGTTGGCCAGCCGATGGATCAATTTCAACTCGGTTCCGGGCCAAAAGGGGTTGCCGGACGGGGAACTCATTTCTATCCGGTAAGGCTCTCTGCACGGCATCTTCTTACAAGAAATTTGTAAGATCCCACTCCCCGCCTGCCTGAAATGGGCAAAGTCAGCCGTGCCGTTCATGAACCCGGGTGGTCAGGGTTTGTGTTTGGATTCCGGGCGCGTTCGCAACCGGTTGCCTTTTGCTTTCTTGCTACCGTCCCGAAGCCGTCGGACTGTCTGCAGCTTCAGCGGCCATCGTGGCAGCCGTGGTGGAGAGCCGCACGGGGTGTGGGAGTTGCGCCCAATTCTCCGGGCTGAGTTGGGTAAGCGACTCCAACCGTTCTGCCACTCCGGGGTAGCGGCAGCCATCTTGGCTGCCGTAGAGGGCGGCTTCCAGCCGCCCGGGAAGAATAGCTCCGGTGCGGCGGCACCCTACCACAGCAGGGTGGGGTTGGCCTGCATCGCAGCCGTAAAATCGGCAGCGCCATGGGCCGCGCTGACCGGATACGGCCGGCGGGAACGCCGACCCTCCCGCCGGGCTGGAAGCCCGGCTCTACGGCAGGCGGGACGCCTGCCGCTACCCGTAGCGGCAGCCATCTTGGCGGCCAGAGAGGGCGACATCTTGCCGCCCGGGAAAAGCGGCGTCGGAGCAGTGACGCCCAACCTTGCCTTGCCAAGGCTGCACAGCCTCTCGTCCAGGACCGCCGGGCTGGAAGCCCGGTCTCAACGGCAGGCGGGACGCCTGCCGCTACCCGTAGCGGCAGCCATCTTGGCTGCCGTGGAGGGCGGCATCTTGCCGCTCGGACAGGGAGGCCAACCTCCAAGGACAGGAAGGACACAAAGCGTGCTTCTCGAAGGTGCTGCATTTCCTCTGCGCCCTTGGTCGGACAGGGCTGATCCAAGGCGTAAACCTTTTAGAGCTCGGCGCATCCTTCGGTTCTTGTTCCCTTGGTGTACTTGATGGTTTCAATCAGGGCTTTCCCGCCAGGCTGGAAGCCTGGCTCTACGGCAGGCGGGACGCCCGCCGCTACCCGTAGCGGCGGCCATCCTGGCTGCCGTAGAGGGCGGCATCTTGCCACTCGGGAGTGCACTGCCAGCGCTATTGGGCCCGGTTGCCCGGTTTTCCAGCCGGTTTGCCGTTCACCGCTGCTGTTCCCCTTTTCCGCAATCCTTGGTTTCCCCTATTCGTCATCGTTATCTCATTGGGAAAGAAGGCCATTTCGACAAGGAGAGACCTCAAACAGCGGGGAACTTCCCAGCCCGGCTTATGAATCACCCGGCCAACCAACCCGACCCCGAGGAGGTCGAGCTGTTCCGGCGCAGTCAGGCCGGCGACCTTGACGCCTTCGCCGATTTGGTCGAGCGGCTCCGCCCGGCCCTGGTGCGGCATGCCGCCGCGTGGCTTGAACCGCTGGGTAACGCCGACGCGGAGGACTTGGTGCAGGACACCCTGCTGCGCCTTTACTTGCGACTGGATCAGCTTCGCGACCCGCATCACTTCCGGCGCTCGGCTTTCAAACTCGTCCAGCGCCTGGCCCTGGACCGGAAAAGAATTTTCAAAAATCACCGTACAGACCCCCTCCCTGAATCGTTTGAGGACTTGGATGGGCCGCCGGATGACCGGGGCGCCCGGGACGATTCCGAGTGGCGGTTGAGTTTGCTGTATGTGGTCGAAGAAATGAGACCGTTGACCAAAGTGCTGGGTCAGCCCTGCCACGGCATTGCCCTCTGGCTGCTCGACCGGCTCGCCGCCGATGGCGACCTGCCGAGCGTGCGGGAAATCGCCGCCCACTGGCAACTGGGCCACGGGACCGCACAGGAATACCGCTCCCGCATTTTCGCCGGTTGGCGGCAGTACTTGAGCCTTTACGGCTTGGACCATTCTCCGTCCGGCACGCCATGAACGAGTCTGACAACCAACCACCTTTCCCGAAGCAACCTCCTGAGCCGGCTGATGCGGAGAAGGTCGGGTCGAACACTCAGGGGAGCGCCGCCCCTTCGGACCCGTTCAAGCAGCAACTGGCGGTGCTGCAAACGCTTTCCGAATCACCGTTTCACCAGCACTTCCTCGAGCGTTTTCTGGACCGCCTGGGCCGATGGCTGGGGCTGCCGTGGTGGGCCGTCCACGCGCTCTTGTACGTCCTGACCGTTGCGGTGTTCATCGGGCTTGGCCACGTCCAGACCCAGTTCCCGCATGGCGGCTACCTGAGCCTGTCCGGCGCGGTCACCGAGTTCGTGGCGACGACCTACCTGTTGTGGTACGTGCGCCGAAGTCGCACCGAGGCATTCCTGGTCGCCGCCCGGATGGTCTCTCCGCAAGAACGGCTTGTCTGGCTCAGGCGCTACTGGGGCCCGATGCACTGGGGGTGGATCGTTGCTTTGACATCTTCGAACGGCTCAGCGGGCTCGCCCGGCTGGTTCAGGCGGCTATTGCTCAAGTTTTTCGGTCCGGTCATCCGCATCCGCATCTGGTTTGTGGCGGTCCTGCTGCTGGGCCTGTTCTACACCACCCTCTGGTTGGGCTGGCATCCCGGGCCGTACGGAGCGCCCATCCTGCGATTTCCCCACGAAGTGTGTGTTTACACGGACCTGGCCAAGGCCATAGCGATAGTGGTCGTCCTGGCCAACTTTTGGATGTTGCACGGCCTCATGCGGATTGTGTGCGGACACTGCGCGACCGCGCTCACTCCCCGCCAGCGCATGGACCTGCTCCGGCATGCCCAACGCTCCGTTCTCCAGATCAGTTGTGTGGCGGGGCTGGCCGTGGGCGGATGGCTCTTCACCTACGGTTTGGACCACGGCTTCACGCACTGGTCGTGGTGGTGGTCGTTCTGGCTGGCGGTGCTGTTCCTCACCAACGCCACCATCGTCGGTAATCGTGGCCGCCGCCCTTTTGACCGATTTGTAATCGTCCCACGGATGGCGGTGCCATGCGAACCGTGTTTACTCCTTCTCTTGGCTTCTACCGCCCGCTGGAGCAAATCGCCGTGCTTGCCTCGATTGTCGCGTGTCCTGTTGGGCTGAATCTATTGGGAGCCTCTGCGAAGTTCATGTAACGGAATGAGCACACCACGGACTGTAACCCGCTAGCAGCCTCCACTTTAGCAAATAAATCTAGCAGACCTGAACAACCATGAACTCATACACCAAATCATTGCATCAACTCTTGTGGTCACAGTTGGCAGGCGTTTTCGGGCTTTTCATATGGGCTTGGGCTGCCACCTTGGGACTCCAAGCTCAAACAACCATTCTTTCCGAAGGGTTCGAAGGGGATTTTCCCGGAGCGTGGAGTGTTGGTGATGCCAACAGTTCGGGAACGCCTGCGTATTGGGACGACGTGAGAGACGACTTCGGCGGCGAAGGGGCACGCAGCGGTTCTTGGAAGGGCTACTGTGCCGGCGTGGGATATGCCGGCAACTCTGCCAACCCCTCATACCTCAACTCCATGTCCGCATACATGTCCCGAAACATCAACCTTTCTGGCTATTCGTCTGCAACCCTGACGTTTTGGTACAAGATTCCTTCGATCGAAAGCGGCAATTACGACAAATTGAGGGTGTACATCGGTTCGTCCGTCATTTGGGAAGGATCCACACCACAAACCTCGTGGACTCAGGTGAGTCTGAATCTCAACGCCTATTTGGGCGCGACCCGCACGCTGAAGTTCGAATTTTACTCCGACGACAGCGGAACGGCTGAGGGTGCTTACTTGGATGACATTGTGGTTGCGGGCAACCCAATATTGCCCCGGATCACGGTGGTGAAGCCGGGGGCGGGGGAGCGGGTGGTGGCGGGGCAGAGCTACACGATCGAGTGGCAGGCGGAGAACATCCCTGCTCCGATTTGGAAGTTTGCGTTGAACAAGAGCACCGTTCACCAGTACCCGATTTTCCCGAGCAACATCCGGCAGGTCAGTGCCGGGGTGTGGCGGGCGGACTGGGCGGTACCGGCGGGGCAGGCGGCGGGCTGCGACTACGACCTGTGGGTCAAGGACGACTCCACCGGGGTGGATGACCACTCGGAGTTGTTCTGCATCCAGGCTGGGCCCAGCCGTGGCATCCGGTGGCAACAGGTGAACACGGGGGTGGCCCCTGGGGCGCGGAGCGACTTTGGCCTGGCTTGGGATGGAGCCCGGAATGAGGCGGTGCTCTTTGGTGGGGGAATTCATGGGGCGGTGTGGCAGCAACTGGGGGACACCTGGGTGTGGCGCGAGGGGGGGTGGAGGCAACTGAGTCCCGGGCGGGCACCTGCGCCGCGGCGGACGCATGGCATGGCGTACGACACCGTCCGGCAGCGGGTGGTGCTTTATGGGGGAACATTGGACGCCTTTGGCGGGAGCGGTTCAAATGAGACTTGGGAATGGGATGGGGTTAACTGGACCCTGCGCAGCGGGGTGGGGGCACCGACGGTCCAGCATCACGTGCGGCTGGTGTATGACGAGGCGCGGCGCAGAGTGGTGTTGTTTGGGGGGTACCAGTTGGACGAGACGTGGACCTACGATGGCAACCGGTGGACCCGGGAGCAGCCGGCGCAGAGTCCGCCGCCGCTGATATATCATGCGCTGGCGTACGATCGGGCGCGTCAGCGAGTGGTGCTTTTTGGCGGTGGGGGCGGCGGGGGCATGAGCAACGAGACGTGGGAATGGGACGGCCGCAACTGGGAGCGGAAGAGTCCGGCGGTTCGGCCGGCCGCCCGGGGGTTGCACACCTTGGTGTATTCGGAGGCCTTCGGGGGCTGTGTGTTGTTTGGGGGGTATCCTGCGGAGGGGCAGTACCTGAATGATGCCTGGGTGTGGGACGGCACGGAATGGCGGCAACTATCTGGTGAGGTGCGGCCGCCGGAGCGGGTGGCACACGGAATGGTGGCCAATCCCGGAGGGCAGCTCCTGCTCTTTGGGGGTGGCGGACCCGCAATTAGCTTCTTCAGCGATACGTGGATCGGAGAGCCCGATTGGCTGCCGCCAGCGCGGATCACGGTGGTGAAGCCGGGGGCGAGGGAGCGGGTGGTGGCGGGGCAGAGCTATACGATCGAGTGGCAGGCGGAGAACATCCCTGCTCCGATTTGGAAGTTTGCGCTCAACAAGGGCACGGTGCACCAGTACCCGATTTTCCCGAGCAACATCCGGCAGGTCAGCCCGGGGGTGTGGCGGGCGGACTGGGCGGTGCCGGCGGGGCAGGCGGCGGGCTGCGACTACGACCTGTGGGTCAAGGACGACTCCACCGGGGTGGACGACCACTCGGAGTTGTTCTGCATCGGGAATAATCCCCCAAGACTATTTATCCGCCACCTTCCAAATCAAGGGGTGGAGATTGTTGTCAATGGGTCACCGGGTGCTTCGTATCGAATCGAGGTTGCACACAACTTCAAAGAAACCCGCTGGGTTGAATTGGGGTTGGTTACCTTGGATCCCGCCGGTCAAGGTCACCTGTTGGATACGGATGCTCCCGAAGTCAAGTGGAGGTTTTATCGTGCTCGGTTGGCGTTGGATGGTGCCCGACCCGGGATAAACATCCTCAAGCCGGGATTTATGGAAAAGCTTGTTCCCGGGAGGACCTATCGAATTGAATGGCGAGCAGGCAATATTTCAAATCCCAACTGGAAGTTTGCGTTGAACAAGAGCACCGTTCACCAGTACCCGATTTTCCCGAGCAACATCCGGCAGGTCAGTGCCGGGGTGTGGCGGGCGGACTGGGCGGTGCCGGCGGGGCAGGCGGCGGGCTGCGACTACGACCTGTGGGTCAAGGACGACTCCACCGGGGTGGACGACCACTCGGAGTTGTTCTGCATCCAGGCTGGGCCCAGCCGTGGCATCCGGTGGCAACAGGTGAACACGGGGGTGGCCCCTGGGGCGCGGAGCGACTTTGGCCTGGCTTGGGATGGAGCCCGGAATGAGGCGGTGCTCTTTGGTGGGGGAATTCATGAGGCGGTGTGGCAGCAACTGGGGGACACCTGGGTGTGGCGCGAGGGGGGGTGGAGGCAACTGAGTCCCGGGCGGTCGCCTGCGCCGCGGCGGACGCATGGCATGGCGTACGACACCGTTCGGCAGCGGGTGGTTCTCTATGGGGGCACGCTGGATGCGTACGGGTTCACCGAATCGGATGAGACCTGGGAATGGGATGGGGCCAACTGGACTGTGCGCAGCGGGGTGGGGGCGCCGACCGCCCGCCAGAACGTGGTGCTGGCGTACGACGAGGCGCGGCGGAAGGTGGTGTTGTTTGGGGGGCTGCACAGTCTCTTGCGCGAATTGAACGAGACGTGGACCTACGACGGCAGCCGGTGGACCCGGGAGCAGCCGGCGCAGAGTCCGCCGCCGCTGGTGTATCACGCGCTGGCGTACGATCGGGCGCGTCAGCGGGTGGTGCTTTTTGGCGGTGGGGGCGGCGGGGGCATGAGCAACGAGACGTGGGAATGGGACGGCCGCAACTGGGAGCGGAGGAGTCCGGCGGTGCGGCCGGCCGCCCGCGGGATGCACACCTTGGTGTATTCGGAGGCGTTCGGGGGCTGTGTGTTGTTTGGGGGGTATCCTGCGGAGGGGCAGTACCTGAATGATGCCTGGGTGTGGGACGGCACGGAATGGCGGCAGTCAATCAGCGATCTGCATCCACCAGAGCGGGTTGCTCATAGCATGATTGCAAGCTACACGGACGGCACGATTATCTTATACGGCGGGTATCGAATCACCGGCGGTCCAGATCGCAGCGATTTCTTTAACGATACATGGATTGCGACTGCAATGCATTGATGACTGGATCATGAAGTGCGGAGTTAGCTGTCTGTAAATAAATAACGGCTAAACACACTGATCAAGTGGACGTCAGATATGACTAGCACAATTACCGTTAGGATGTTGCATCTTTATCAGTATATCGTTTATACGTTTGTCCTTTTGACGTCCACGACTGTAAGAGCATATAACCCGATTGATGTAGAAGTGATAAAAGTATCGCAGGGTACCTTGTTCGAGGTTACAATTACTCTAGGTGCTGTGTGTGGAGACGAGGTAACGTGGGACGACACGCTAACTTTAGAGGGCACTAATTTGTTTATCGGTGTATTCGTCAGAAGCAAATCAGAAATCTGCTTACCAGCTCTCGTCTCATATTCGCACCAATATTTTGCTTCTTTGGAAGAAGGTGAGTATTTAATGACCGTAGTTCTTCACTCAAGCAATCGCTTTTATCCGTATGAGCACTGGTATGAGTATTCTACTACTTTTAGTGTAGGGGGGCCTGAACTTCGTGCTTCCGATACAACCCTCGAGCGGGGACAGACGTGCGCTATGCCGGTAAGTCTGACTAGTGCGGGCAATGTAAACGCAGTCGGTTTTAGTCTAAGTTTCGATCCGAATGTGCTGAGTTTTGTCGGTGCAACGTCTAGACTAACAGGTGCGACCTTGAACGTTAATCGGACGCAATTGTCCGCCGGCCAGGTGGGTCTTGCGCTGGCCTTGCCAGCGGGACAAGCCATCCCTGCGGGCGAGCAAGTCTTGGTGGAGGTGGCTTGGACCGCTTCCTCAACTGGTGACACAACAGAATCGCGCGTCGAGATCGGGAGTGTGCCGATCCCCGTGGAAATTGTGGTTGTTGGAGGGAACGTCATTGATCCCGGTCAGACCAACGGCGCTTGGGTCAGGATTATATCAACACCATTACTTGAATCCGGTGCGCCCTCTTCAACCGACGTGGTATACATCGGGGATGATTTGCCGGGGAATATGCTCGCGGACCCCAATAGCACATGGAGCTGGGTGGACCGGCAGCCGGCGCCGTTTTCAGGTACGCGGGCTTTGCGGGTCAGCGGGTTCGCTGCCTTGGGGCAACTTTCTTTCCGAGATGCACCACAGGTCCTACGGGTCGGTCCCACCGATAACATGGTGGCGTACGTTTATGTTGATCCGGCTTGTCCGCCCCGCATGGTGATGTTGCAGTTCCGCCAGGGTACTTCGTGGGAACACCGCGCCTATTGGGGTGAAGATCGGTTCCCCTATGGCGCGAACGGTCCTACCAGCAAGGTACGAATGGGCAATTTGCCCGCCCTTGGACGCTGGGTCCGCTTGGAGGTGCCCGCCCGCGTCTTGGGACTCGAGGGCAAAGAGGTCAACGGGGTGGCGCTGAATGTGTACGACGGTGACGCGACGTTTGATCACATCGGCAAGGTAGTGCCGGCGCGGGACCATCTCTGGGTGGATGATGACGTGCCCGCCGGGTCATTCACCAACTTTCCTTGGGCCTCAGCTTGGAATTGGACCAACGCAAATCCAACGCCTTTTTCAGGAACTCGGATGCATGTCATGCCCGCAGGTACCGGTTTGCGGACGCAAGCGTTGGGATTCCCCGCGGCCGACGTTCTGGTGGGGGCGGACGATTCCCTGATCAGTCACGTGTACTTGGATCCTGCCAACCCGCCTCGGATGATCATATTGCAATGGCATACAGATTCGTGGGAACACCGAGCCTATTGGGGTGAAGATCTGTTCCCGGAGGCTTGGAGCAAAGGGCGTCTTACCAGCAAACGCTACATGGGGCCGCTGCCATCTGCGGGGCAATGGATTCGGCTGTCAGTCCCCGCCGGAGTGGTGGGGCTGGGCGGCAGGACCGTGACCGCACTGGCGTTCTCGGCTCACGACGGCCGCGTAGCGTGGGACAACACCGGCAAGGCCGTTCCGGCAGTGGATTATTTCTGGGTCGGAGATGAAATCCCCGCAACGCGAGTGCAAAGCTACACTGGTGAGGCTTGGCAATGGGCGACCAATAATCCGACCCCGTTTGCCGGAAACCGATTCCGGCTTTCACCGGCGGCTGCCGATTACCAAGGGCACTTCTTCCTGAACGCTGCCCCGCCGATGTATGTCAACCCGGGCGATCATCTCTTGGCGTACGTGTATCTTGACCCGGCCAATCCGCCGCGCATGGTCATGCTCCAGTGGCATGACGGCGTCACGGCCAACGCGTGGGGACATCGGGCCTACTGGGGCGAAAACCTGTTCCGGTATGGAAACGACGGCCCGCCTGATCGGTGTTACATGGGGCCGCTGCCAGCCACCGGACAATGGGTACGGTTGGAAGTCCCGGCACACCTGGTCGGCTTGTCGGGCAAAACGGTGCGTGGAATGTCGTTCGACCGCTTCGGCGGCCGGATGGCGTGGGGTCCGGCAGGCAAGAGCAGCGCCTCACAGCCGGACGAGGTTGTCTGGCTGGCAGATGCCGCTCCGCCGGGAGCCCGGGTTGAAACCTACAACGAGTCGGCGTGGACTCGAACAAGCGTAGGTCCCGCTCCGCTGGTAGGGGCATGGAAGCATTATTCCCCACCATCAACGCGAGTCAGTTTGCCACGGCTCTATCATCAGCATCTGTTCCGCGATGCGTCGGCTGCGTTCCCGATGGGGGCGGGAGAACGGCTGTTTGCCTGGGTCTGTCTGGACCCACAGAAGTTGCCCGAGATGCTGATGCTTCAGTGGGATGACGGTACCTCCTCATGGGCGCACCGCGCCTATTGGGGGGCCAATAAGTTTGCATGGGGTAAAGACGCGCCGCCTGACCGCGTGTACCTGGGGCCGTTACCGCCAGCCGGACAGTGGGTGCGCTTGGAAGCGCCGGCCTCGCTGTTGGCCTTGGAAGGGCGGAATGTCCGGGGGATGGCTTTCAGTCTGCACGATGGTGCGGCTTGGTGGGGGCATTCTGGGAAACTCATTAACGTGGCCAACCGTATTCTGCCGACCAACGAATGGGTTTGGGTTGAAGATGCCTTGCCGGCTGGTGCCACTCCCATGACTGCCGGGGATGATGCCTGGATTTGGACAGAGGACTATCCGCCCGGGCCGTTGTCCGGCGGACGGTATCATCGTTCGAAGTGGGCGCCGAACCAGGTGACGAGGACACACTACTTTGCCAATTACTCTGGAGCCACGGGACAAACGATGGCAATCAACCCGGGAGACCGACTCTTCTGCTACGTGTACCTCGATCCGCTGGTGCTGCCGCAGATGGTCATGCTCCAGTGGCGTAACGAGAAGTCCTGGGAACATCGGGCCTATTGGGGCGATGACCTGTGCGATTTCTGCGCCGACCGCCCAGCCAGCAGGGTCTTCATGGGACCGCTGCCCCCGGCGGGCCGGTGGGTACGCTTGGAAGTGCCGGCGCGTGTGGTGGGCCTCGAAAGCCGGACGGTCAACGGCATGGCGTTCACGGCAGCCGGTGGACTGGTCTATTGGGACCGCGCGGGTAAAGTGCCCGGGACTGCAGCGGTTCAATTGGCTGGTTTGAGTTCTTCGGGATCTTCGGACTCGGATTTACCGCCGAGCTTCGCTTTACCTGCTGAGATGCAAGCAGCCACCCGGTACCGAATCGAGTCGCCGACGCATGACGCTACCGGGTTCCATGCCGTCTTGGCCGGTGAGCCGGGTCATTCCTACCGCATCGAAGTCAGCGAAGACCTGGTGAACTGGGTGCCTTTGGACGAGGTGCGGGCCGATGTCGCCGGGCGGTTCGAGATCCACGACCCGGCCGCAACGGGTGCCGCGGCGCGATTCTACCGCCTCGTGGCCGACTGAGCTATCGCCAACATACTGGGAATGCCTGTCCTGCCAACTATTCCAAAAGCAGACCTATGAAAATGTATTGCTTGGTTAGTCCCAAAATCTGGCTGACCTTTTTGTGTGCCATCGCGACAGCCAAGGTGCAGTCGGTTGATCTGAAGGTAACCAATACTGGGGAGGATGTCATTCTCGGTGTTATCGTCTACTTCAACGATTCTTGCGGTTACCAAAGAACCGTGGAATGGCAACAAGTTCCCCGTGTGGAAGGTACAAACGTCATTATCAGAGTGAACAAAACCGAGCACAGGAAGTGGGGAGGCGTGTGCCTACCAGTCATGGTGCCTTATTCATATCAATATCAATTACCATTACCGGTTGGAGCGTACACTCTGGTGGTGCAAGAGTTCACTACTCAAGTGCTGGAAATCCGGGACGGTTTGGTGTGGGTCGAGACCTGGCATCAGGTGCATTCGTTGCCATTTAGGGTACATCCCTTGCCTCCGGAATTGCGCATTCGGGTGTCTGAAGTGGAAACTTGTTGGCAGAGCAGTCGTGGCCAGTGGTACAGATTGGAATACCGTTTGAGCATGACCACAAACAACTGGTTACCAGTGACCTCTTGGCTGCCGGGCACAGGGGGAGAATTGTGCGTCAAGGATCCGGTTCCTAAAACAGGCGAGTCGCAAAGGTATTATCGAGTGGTTAGCACCAATTCCTTGCCTCAATAGGCGTAACTTCCAAGGGGGTGGGTTACCGCGCGCGGCGGGCTCCGGGAGCGGCGGAGTCCGCCGCAACGGTTTCCAGCTACGCTTCTGCCCCCGGAAGGATAAGGCTGAAGGTGCTGCCTTGGCCCGGGGCGGTTTCGACGTGCAGGCCGTGGCCCATTTCGCGGGCGAACTGGTACACCATGTACAGCCCCAGCCCGCGGCCGGGCCGTCCGGATTGGGCCTTGGTGGTGAAGAACGGCTCGAAGATGCGCGGCAGCACATCCGGGGCAATGCCGCAGCCGGTGTCGCGCACGCTCACGCGCACGTTGCCCCCGGCCGGTCGGGGGGCCAAGGCCAGGTCGCGGGGCAATTCGGCCAGCCGGGCGGTGGCGACCTCGATGACGCCGCGGCCGTCCATGGCGTCGGCGCCGTTGAAGATCAGGTTCAGCAGAATCTGCTGGACCAGGTCGGGGGCCGCGAGCACGCGGGGCAGGTTGGGCGCGAGCGCCAGGCGCACCTCGACTTCGCGCCGAAAGCGGTCGCTGAGCAGGCGCACGGTGCGGGTGACGATTTCGTTCAGATCGCACGGCTGCACGGTGCGGTCCGTGGCGGTGCCGAAGCCCAGCAGGGCCTTCACCACGTCGCCGGCCTGGTCCACCATGGTGAGGATGCGGGAGACGCGGGTGAGGACTTTTTCGCGGTCGTCCGGGTGGGCGGCGATGATCTGGGCCGAGCCTTTGATGATGGACAGGAGGTTGTTGAAGTCGTGGGCGATGCCGGCGGCGAGCGTGCCCAGCGCGGTCATTTTCTGGCTTTGGGCCAGGGCGTCGGTGGCGCGGCGCAGTTCGCGGGTGCGTTCCTCGACCAGCCGCTCGACGTCTGCGTAGCTGCGGCGCAGGCGCAGGTGGCGGTTCACGGCCACGCTGGCGGCGGCCAGGGCCAGCGCCAGGCCCAACAGGCCGGCGAGGACCACGCGCCGGTCCCGGTACCAGGGCACCAGCACGCGAAAGTCGAACCCGGGCGGGTTCAGCTCGACGTTCCAGTTCCGGTCCATGGCCCGGACCTCGATGCGGTGTCGCCCTTGGGCCAGACCACGCAGGCGCACGACCGGCTCGGGGGACCAGGCGGACCACTCGCCCTCGTCGAGCCGGTGGGCAAACACCAACCGGTCATCCGGGGTGAATTGCCAGCGGTCCCGTGCGCGGATGGTGATTGTGCCCGAGCCTTCGCCCGTGGCGCTGGCTTCTTGTTGCCACTCCATTGAAAGCGTGCGGGGCGGGTCAAAGTCCGCGCGCGGCAGGTATTCCACCGGCCCGGCAGTGGTGCCGGCCCAGAGGCGGCGCTGGCGGTCCTCATGCACACAGGTGACGGCGCTGGCGGGCAGGCCTTCCGGCACGCCCACGTCGAGCCAGGTACCCCGGTAAAAGCGGAACAGCCCGTTGTTGGCGGCTACCCACACGCTACCGTCGCTGACGCGCACCAGGGCGTTGACGTGGTCCAGGGCCGGCAGGACCACCGTCCAGCGGCGGCCGTCAAATTCGAGCACGCGGTTCAGGCTCGCGCACCAGACGCGGCCGTCCTCGAACTCCAACCACGCCAGCGCGCCGTCGCCGGTGTAGCCGTCGGCCGGACCGAAGAACTGCCAGCGGCCCTCGCGCCACCAGGCGGGGCCGACGCTGGTGCCCAGCCACCAGTCGCCGTTGCGGGCACGGGCGAGGAAGAAAATTTCGCCCTCGGCACCGCCGGCGGGGGGGGCTTCCGGCCAGGGCGAGAAACTTCGCCCGTCGAACCGCTCGAAGCGCGGGTTTTGCTCGGACCGCTCGGGGGGCGGGCGGGTCAAAATCCCCACGGTTTGGTCGTCCAAGCGGCGCAAGACACGGGCCACGAGCCGGCCCTCCGGGTGGACCACGCGCTCGAACCGCCGCGTGGAAGGGTCAAAGCGCCAAGCCTGGCCACCGGCGGTCACCAGCAGGCCCGCTTCGCCCAAGGGCCACAGGCCGTCGCCGGTTTGCCAGGCCGGCTCGAAGCCCGACGGCCAGTCCACGCGCGACCACTCCGCTTCGCCGCGCCGCCAGAGGCCCGAGTCGGCCGCGCCCCAGAGCTGGCCGACGGAGTCTTCGGCCAGGCTGTGAAACGGCTCCGGCGTTTCGGCTCCCGTGTCGGCGCGACGCCAGGCGGCCGGGGCGTGGCGCACCGCGCCTTCGCGGGTGGCCAGCCAGAAGACGCCGCGTCGTTGCACGGCCACGTCCCGAATCTGGGCCAGCGAAAGCGGCAGGCGAACCTCGATGAGGTTTGTGCCGGCGAACCAGTAGAGCCGATTCAGGGTCACGGTCCAAAACGTGCCCGCTGCCGGTCCGCGCCAGGCGAAACGGATGTTTTCGCCGGGCACGGTGTGCACCTGCCATTGCGTGCCGTTGAAGTGCGCCAAGCCCCGCCGCTCGCCGCCGGCCAGCTCAACCACGCAGGTGACGCCGCCGTCGTCGTCCTCGACCGGCCGGGACAGTGCGCCCAGCGCCAGGTCCGGGGGCGGCAGATGAAAGCGCCATTCGGCCTCCGGCCCCAGGCGGCGTAACGGGCCAAGCACGCGGCCCAAACCGTGGTCCCCGGCCACCCACAGCCCGCCGCTGGCGGCGGGGATGATTTCCTGAAACCGACCCAGCGGGGTCTGACGCGCCGCGCGCAGCACGGTCAGCGAATCTTCCACGGCACGGAACAGCACCAGCCGTTCGGGCAGGGCGATCAGGAGCCGGTCCTCCTCGGCGGGCACGATGGCGGGCGGGCGGCCGGCGCGCAGCAGGTTCATTTCCGCCGGGGTCAGGTGGCGGGTGAGCGGGTAGCGGGTCCACTCCTCGCCGGTCAGTCCCAGTGCGCCGTCCGGGTACATTGCCCACAGGCGGCCGGCGCGGCTTTGGTGGACGCGGGCGATGCGCTCGGGCGGCGTGGGCACGCGCTGGACAGTGTAGCCGTCCAACCCGCTGAGGGCGCCGACCTCGCCGTGGGTGATCCAGACCATACCGCGGGGGCTGGTGGTGATGGCGGTGCACAGGGATTCGGCCAGGCCGTCGGCGGCGCGATACACCCGCCAGTGTGCGGAGGGCGGTTCCGCGGCGTTGGCGCGCGCGAGCCAAAGAGCCAGCGCCAGCCCGGATATTTGACTCCATGAACGAAGCGACCGGTCGTACCGCAGACTTCCAAGCTGCGGTCTGGCGGGTTTCCAATCCGCCGGCCGCTGTGGCCTTGCGGGCACGCTGCCAACTGAAAGTCGGCGATCCCGCAGGTTGAAAACCTGCGCGACAAGCCGCAGGCGCGCGATGGCGGAGCAACGGCGCATACCCGCTCAAGTCCCAGCCCGCCGGCTGGCGGGGCGGGCGCGCCCCGTGGCCCAGTCGCGGAGCCGTTGCAGGTGTTCGGACATGGTGCGCGCCAGCGGGACGGTTTCGCGCAGCGCCAGCAGCACGTGCTCGGTGCGCAGTTCCTCGCCGCGGCTGAAGCCTTCGTAGAGTGCGCTGATGACCGCTTCCGCGATTTCCGCGCCGCTGAAGTCCCCGCTGGCGGCGGCCAGGACCGGCAGGTCGAACGCCGCGGGATCGCGCCCGTGCCGGGCGATGTGGATGGCGAAAATTTCGGCGCGCTCGGCGGCTTCCGGCAGGTCCACGAAAAACAGGTCGTCGAACCGGCCCTTGCGGAGCAACTCCGGGGGGAGTTGGGAAATGTCGTTGGCCGTGGCCACGACGAAGACCGGAGCGGTCTTCTCCGAAAGCCAGGTCAGGAACGTGCCGAGGACACGCGCGGTGGTGCCGGCGTCGGAAAAGGTCGAGCCCTGCGTGCCGGCGAAGGCCTTGTCAATCTCGTCCACCCAGAGCACGGCCGGGGCGACCGACTCGGCCACCTGGATGGCGCGGCGCACGTTTTCCTCGGAGGAGCCGACCAGGCTGCCGAACATGCGGCCCATGTCAAAGCGCAGCAGCGGCACCTGCCAGGCGTTGGCGGCGGCCTTCGCGCACAGGCTTTTGCCGCACCCTTGCACGCCCAGCAGCAGCAGCCCGCGCGGCGGGGGCAGGCCGTAGGCCCGGGCCGCCGGGGTAAACGCGGCGCCGCGCTTGACCAGCCAGTCCTTGAGCGCGGCCAGGCCGCCCACCGTGGCAAATGACTCGACGGTGTCGTAGTACTCGAGCAGGCCGTTCTTGCGGATCAACTGGCGTTTCTCGGCCAGAAACTCCGGCACCTGCTCCGCGCTCAGGCAGCGGTGCCGCACCAAAATGCGGGCCAGGACGTTCTCGGCCTCGTTCAGGGTTAACCCCAGCGCGGCTTGCAGGAGCCGCTCGCGTCCGGCCTCGTCCAGGTCCACCTCCACCTGGCCGGATGGCTCGACCTCGCGGATCACGCGGTCCAGCAGCGCGCCGAGGTCGTCGCGGGTGGGCAGGGGGAAATGCACGACCGTGACTTCCTTTTCGAGTTCCGCAGGCAATTCCAGCGACGGCGCCACCAACAGGATCGTCTTGAGGCTGTCCTTGAGGTGGCGGGCGATTTCCTTCAAGCGGCGCGTGACCGCCGGCTGGCTGCGGTTCAGGTAGGGCGGCAGGTCCTTGAAGACGAACAACGCCGGCTCGACGTGATCGAGCACCAGATCGAGCGCGGCCAGCGGCTCGCGGGTGGCGGCGTGGCGGTATTTTTGCGATTGCAGCGACGTGCCCGCGGGCACCAGCCCGGTGGTGCAGCTCCATTCCAGGACCTGCTTGCCCAATCGCTGGGCCAGCCCGGCCACGGCGGCGTCCACGCGCGTCTCCTCGCCGGACACGACGTACAGGATCGGGTACCGGGCCCGGATGAGGTCTTCGAGTTCCTCGAGGATGGTCATGGCGGCTCCGCAGCTTCAGCGGCCCAGCCAGCGTTTCCACCACGGCCGGGGCGGCGGCGGCTCCTGGGCAATGCTTTGTTGGAGACGGGTCTCGATTTGCGGCGGCGGCCGGGTTTGGGCGCGGTCGGCCCGCAGCAATTCCTCGGCGCTGGCAAACTCGGTGCCGGCCTGGATCTGTTGCGCGATCTGCGTGCGCGCCTCCTGGCGCTGGGTCAGCCGGGATTGGGGAGGATCGGGAGGCATGGTGTCTCAGTCGGTTTTGGCGAACGCCGCGGCGAAGGCGCGGCGCGCGCGGTGCAGTTTGCCGCGGACCGCGTCCACGGTCTGGTGGGTGAGATCAGCCACTTCCTGGTAGCTGAGTTGTTCGTCCGCTACCAGCAGGAGCAATTCACGGTATTCGGGCGGCAGGGTGTCCAGCGCCCGCTGGATGCGCCGGCCCAGTTCCTTGGTCTCCAGTACGCGCAACGGGCTGTCGCCGGCGCTGGCGGCGCGTTCCCAGACGGCGTTGTCCGCGGGGGTGACCATCGTGCGCGCGTGCCAGCTCTGGAGCAGGTTGCGGCAATGGTTGATGGCGATGCGGTACAGCCAGGTGCGCACCGTGGCCTCGCCGCGAAACTGGTCGAACTTGCGATAGGCCTTGAGGAACACGTCGTGGGTGGCGTCCTCGGCCTGGGTTGGGTCGCCCAGCAGGCGCAGGGTGAGGTAATAGATGGCCGGCGAGTGGGCGGCGTAAAGGGCGCCGAAACCGTCGGCCGTCCACGCGGACGGCGCGGTCTCGGACGGACTTTGTTCCACCAGTTCAGCCATTGCGGGCGCGGGTTACACGGTCATTCGACCGCAACGGCGCCATCCTGTCACGCCCGGAGCAGCGCGGAGACCGAGCGCGGACGTGTCTCGTCTTGCAGGGGCGGCGGCGCCTATCGGGGTAGCGGTGGGCTTCGAGCCGGCTGTAAAGCCCGGCCTCCGGCCCGGCCTATTGGGCCCGGCAATCGCTCCGGCGCTGAATTTGCGGCGGGCTCAGGGTGGTTGGAAGCCGGTCTCCACGGCAACAAGGATGGCTGTGCCGCGCCGGGCGACAGCCGCGTTTCCCGGCGGGGGGCAAAAGTCAGAGGCACCGCTGAATCAGGGATTCATCCCGAATGGTCGGAGGGTGAGCGCTGCGGACCCGAAACTCCATGTTGCGCGACGTCCACGCGTGTCCGGTCCCGGCGGTGAGGGGGACTCACCAGCGTTTGAGGACTTCCAGCACCCGTTCCACCGGGAGGCCGACCACGTTCGAGTACGAGCCGGCGATTTCCGCCACCAGATGGTCCCCGTGGTCCTGGATGGCGTAGGCGCCGGCCTTGTCGAGCGGATTGATCCGGGCGAGGTACTCGCGGATCTGTGCATCGTTGAGCGGACGGAAGGTGACGTCCGTGGTTTCGGCGAACAGGTGCTCACGGTGGCCGCGCAAATGCAGCAAACACACGCCGGTCACCACCTGGTGCGTCCGGCCCTGCAACTCCGCCAACATGCGAAAGGCGTCGGCGCCATCGGCCGGTTTGCCGTACAAGCGCGCGCCCAGCGCCACCAGCGTATCCGCCCCGAGCACCAGACGGTCGGGGTACCGTTTGGCAACGGCGCGGGCCTTGCGATGGGCGTTGAGCAGACTGAGTTCCCGGGCCGTCAGCGACTCGTCGTGGACTTCGGGCGTGGCGGCGGGCACGACTTCAAATGGCACGCCGCACTGCCGCAAGAGCGCCTGGCGTCGGGGCGAAGCGGAGGCGAGGATGATGGCCGGCAAGGACATGAATCCAACTATGGCCGATGGTTGCAGCCCTGGCGAGGCGCGGGTCGCGGCTTGTCACCCCGCCCGACCTGGCTCAAATTCAACGGGGTTGCCTCAGCGCACCATGAAATCCACCTCCGCCAAACCGGAAAAGCCGTCCGCCGGCTCAAACCCGTGCCTGGTCCAAAGCGTGGCCGGGGCGTTTGCCGAGGAATCCGCGCTCGAAGCGGTGACCATTCACCGCGAGGACCACACCGTGTCTCTCGCCACGCTGGGTCGCGTGGACGGCACCGCGTTGGAGCACCGGTTGCGCGACACGCTCCAGGACACCCGCAGCGCGGAAGGTCCGGGATCCTGCCAATTGCTTGCCGGGGCGCCGGATTGCGGCGCGTGCGAAACGGTCACGGACCCGGCCCTGCGGGCCGGCCTGGTCATCCGGCAGGACGGTCCGCGCACGACCATCGCGCGCGTCAGTTGCCCGACCGCGCCGCGGTTCTGGCGCTGGCGCACGTTTGCCCTGCCGCGGGTGGTGCCCCGCGAGGTGGAGTTGCCGGAGGACGAGCACGCGCTCAACGAATGGAAATGGCAGCTTCTCGCGGCGGGCTTGTGCGGCGCGTTTGCCCTGGCGGCCTGGTTTCTGGGCGAGCGGCCGTATGCGCTGGCCAGCCACCTGGCGGCGTATGCCGCCGGCGGGTGGTTTGCCGCCATCGAAGTCTGGGAGCGGCTGCGGCATCGCGTGCTGGATGTGCATTTCCTGATGCTTGCCGTGGCGGTGGGCAGCGCCAGCATCGGCAAATGGGACGAAGGCTCGGTCCTGCTGTTCCTGTTCGCACTGTCCGGCGGGCTCGAACACTACGCCCTCGGCCGCACACAGCGGGAGATCAGGTCCCTGTTCCGTTCCGCGCCCAAGGTGGCCACGGTGTTGGACGCCACCGGCGGCGAACAGGAAATGCCGGTGGACCAGCTCCGGCCCGGCCAGCGGATCCTGGTCAAGCCCGGCGCGCTGTTCCCGGTGGACGCCGAGGTGGTCAAGGGCCGGACCGCCGCGGACGAATCCAACCTGACCGGCGAAGCGGTGCCGGTCGAGAAGGGTCTCGGCGACACCGTGCTGGCGGGTACGATGAACCTATGGGGCGCGGTCGAGGCGATCGTGTTGCGGCCGGTGCAGGAAAGCGCGCTTCAAAAAATCATCCGGCTCATCCGCGAGGCGCAACATCTGCGGGCGCCGTCGCAACGATTCACCGATCGTTTCGGCACGGGGTACACCTACGGGGTGCTGGGTCTGACGACGGTGATGTTCTTTGTGTGGTGGCTGGGCACCGGCTTCCCGGCGTTTCGGGCACCCAACCCGGCCCACACCGCCTTTTACCACGCCATGACACTGCTGGTCGTGGCGTCGCCGTGCGCGCTGGTGCTCTCGATTCCGTCGGCCATCCTTGCAGCCATCGCCTGGGGGGCGCGGCGCGGCGTGCTTTTCCGCGGCGGCGCGGCGGTCGAGAAACTCGCCGAGGCGGACGTGGTGGCCATGGACAAGACCGGCACGCTCACCACCGGCGACCTGCAGGTGGCACGCATCGAAAGCTTCCCGCCCGGCCGCGAGGCGGAGGTGGCGCGACTGGCGTTTTCACTCGAACGGTTGTCCACGCATCCGCTGGCGCGGGCCGTCACCCGCCACGGCAAACAGCACCGGCTGGAGCCGCTGGAACTGGACCACTTCGAGTCGGCAACCGGCCTGGGCATCCAGGCGCGCTGGCAGGGCCGCCCGGTCGCGCTCGGCCGGCGCGAGTGGATCGAAGCCACGTTCGGGCCGCTGGACGGCATCGTAGTGCCGGTTCCCGCTGACGCGGGCCATTCCGAGGTCTGGCTGGCGGCGGGCGACCTGCGCGGCCGGCTCTTGTTCCGCGACGACCTCCGGCCGCAGGCCCGAACGGTGATCGAAGAACTGCGCCGCCTGGGTTTGCAGACGGTCGTGCTCACGGGCGATCGCTCCGGTCCGGCCGCCGCGCTCAAGCGCGCGCTGGGTCTGGACGATGTAAGGGCGGAACTGCGCCCCGAGCAGAAAGTTGCCGCGATTCAGGAACTCATCGTCCGGGGCCGTCGCGTGGCGATGATCGGCGACGGCGTGAACGACGCGCCCAGCCTCGCGGTGGCTCATGTGGGCGTGGCGATGGGCGCGCGCGGCTCCGACTCGGCCCTGGAGCAGGCGGAGATCGTGCTCATGCACGACCGCCTGGAGAACTTCCTGGCGGCCTACCGCCTCAGCCAGCGCGCCCGCCGGGTGATCCGGCAGAACCTGGTCATCTCGCTGGGCACGGTGGTTGTGCTGGTGGGCGCGGCGCTGGTTGGCTCGATCCCCCTGACGTTGGGCGTCATCGGTCACGAAGGCAGCACCGTGTTGGTGGTCATGAACAGCCTGCGGCTGTTGCTGGGTGGTGGCGCAACGTTTCCGGCCAATCCACCGGCAAGCCAAACGGGTTGACGCAAGTTTTGCCAAACGGGGGGATAGGAAGCCGGGGCCGGCGGGCCGGAGACAGGCATCCGGCTGCTTGCGAAAATTGGAATCTTCCAATTTTCAAGACGTTCCCCCGACGCCCGCCCGGGACCGTAAGCGTAGCTGGCGCGAACAGCAGAGACATACCGGACGGCGAGCTGGAACCAATGCTCGGTGACACGTGCCCATAGCGCTTTCTTGTCCGGCGGCATACAAAAATCTCGTCCGTGGTGTCCATCCCGTGGAACCGTGAACACTGACAGTCAGGTTGGCTGGGCCGAGCGGCTTTATGACACGCACGCGGCGCAACTCGTTCTGTATGGCCGGGCGCTGGGCCTGAGCCATGCCGAGGCCGAGGACGTCCTGCACGAGACCTTTCGGGCACTGCTGGCACTCGAAGCAGAACCGGAGCAACCCGCGCATTACCTGCTGCGCAGCTTCCGGAACCATGCCCTGAATCACCGCCGCGGCTGGTGGCGCCGGCTGGCCCGCGAACTCGAGGCGGTCCGCTGGTTCGAGCCGCCCGAGCTTGAGGACCCCGCGGCGCAACGCCTCGCCGACGCCCTGGCCGGGCTGCCGTCGGAGCAACGGGAGGTGATCGTGCTCAAAATCTGGCATCGCCAGACCTACGCCGCGATTGGTCGGCTGCTCGACATTTCCCCGAACACCGCGGCCGGCCGGTTCCGCTATGGCCTGGCCCGGCTGCGACGCATGCTGGAAGAAACCCGTCATGAACTCGATGAAACCCCTGATCGCGCGGCTGCGTTTGCTGCGCCCGCGCCCGCCCTCCCGCCGGGTTAAGGAGCGATTGTTCGGTTCGTCGGCGGGGCGGTTCGCCGGCACCGGCTGGCTCCAGGCCGCCCTGCCGCTTGGCGCCACGGCCGTGTGCAGCTTCGTGCTCGCGCTTTGGACCGGTCGGGATTTTCCCGGTCCGGCGGACGCCCGGGCGGTTGAAATCCGGCCGGCCGCCGCCGCGACTCCGGCCGCGTCAGACACCGGTAATCACACGGTCTGGAACGCCGCGCCGGCCAGATTGGAATGGACAAACAAAGGGCCTTCCCTATCAAGTATGCCCTCTTTGCCGCAGGGGGAGACCAACCGCATGCGGTAACCGCCGATGAGCAAACCAAAGCAGAAGGCCGGCCGCGCCGGCGATGGCAGCGGCCCGGCCAGCAACGCGCCCGCCCGGCCCGACGCGCCCAAGCTGGGCCCCCTCCGCGTGGAACCGCCCGCGCCCGCGCCGCTGTTCCGCCGGGTGGACTGGATCACGTTCGGAGCGACCACGTTCATCACGCTGGTGGTGTATCTGATCACCCTCGCGCCGGACCTGACCCTGGAGGATTGCGGCGAACTGGCGGTGGCCTCGTATTACCTCGGCGTGCCGCACGCACCGGGTTACCCGATCTGGACGCTCTACACGTGGTTCTTCACGGTGCTGCTGCCGTTTTCAAACATCGCCTGGCGGGTGGCGGTGTCCTCGGCGGTGGCGGCGGCGTTCGCCAGCGGGATGCTGGGGTTGATTGTCTCGCGGTTCAGCAGCATGTTGATCGAGGGCCTCGAGCTGTTTAGAGGGCTGGAGAAACGCTGGGAGGACGCGCTGTGCCTGGTGAGCGGGTTCGTGGCGGCGATGTTGATCGGCTTCAACGGCTTCATGTGGAGCCAGGCGGTGATCGTGGAGGTGTACACGCTGAGCGTGTTGTCTCTGATGGGGGTGCTGGTGTGCCTGCTGCACTGGATGTACCGCCCGGGGCAGTACCGGTATCTGTACCTGGCCTCGTTCCTGTTTGGCATCTGCTTCAACAACCACCAGACGCTGATCGTGGCGGCGATGGGCCTGCAGGTGGCCATCGCAATGGTGGACGAAAAGCTCGGGCGCGACGCGCTGCTGGTGAACGTGTTGTTTTACGTGCTGGGGATGATCCTCAGCGCGGCGGGCATTCTGACCACCTTCGACCAGAACCGCCCGCTGGCGGTGATCTACCACGCGGTGGGGCTGGCGTCGGTGGGCGCCTTTGTCTGGCTCACCATGCGCACGAAGGGCCTGGGCAGCGAGTGGAAGGTGGTGCTCATCACTCTCGCGGCCTGGGTGCTGGGCGCGTCGTTCTATTTCCTGATGCCCATTTTCTCGATGACGAACCCGCCCATGAACTGGGCGTACCCGCGCACCTTCGACGGCTTCGTCCACGCCTTTACCCGCGGTCAGTATGAGAAGACCAATCCGACGGATTTCCTGAACGACCCGCTGCGGCTGATCAAGCAGTTGCTGATGTACCTGTACGGGGCGGCGGACGAATTCCATCTGGCGTTCCTGGTGTTCGCGCTGGTGCCGTTCTTCTTCCTGTTCCTGATGAAACGACGCGAGCGGGCGTGGCTCATCGGCAACGCGGCCATCGGCCTGTGCCTGTCGGTGCTGCTCCTCGTGTTGTTGAACCCGCAGATTGACCGACAGAGCCGCGATCTGACGCGCGTGTTCTTCACCGCCTCGCACGTCACCATTGCCATGTTTGTGGGCTTCGCCATCACGCTCTCGGGTGCGGCGTTGCTGGTGCGCTACCCGCTGGCGCGGTCTTACGCCCTGAACGGCGGGGCGGTGCTGGTCGCGCTGGCGCTGTACTCGCTGGCGCGGCGCCTGCAGGACGTGTACAGCGACCCGCACGCCGGCGTGGTGGGGCTGGGCGCCCTGGTCTCCGGGTTGGGCCAGGCGCTGGCGTATCCGTCCATGACCGCGCCGGTGTGGGCGGTGTACGCGCGCGTGTTCGTGTTGCTGCTGGCGGCGGCCTTCGTGGCCGTGGTGCTGCTGAACCGCGAGCGGCTCAAACCGGCGCTGGTGCTGGGTGCTTTTGCGTTGATGCCGGTGTACTCGGTCACCTCCCACTGGGCGGAAAACGAGCAGCGCGGGCATCTCTTCGGCTTCTGGTTCGGCCACGACATGTTCGAGCCGCCGTTCGAGCTTTACCCGTCCATGACCCGCGACGCGGTCTTGTTTGGCGGCACCGACCCGGGGCGGTTTAACCCCACGTACATGATCTTCGCCGAGAGCTTCATCAAGCCGCAGCACCGCCGCAACCCGACCTTCGACCGCCGCGACGTGTACATCATCACCCAGAACGCCCTCGCCGACGGCACCTATCTGAACTACATCCGCGCCCACTACAACCGCAGCACCCAGGTGGACCCGCCGTTCCTGCGCGACATGGTGGTGTGGGTGGAGAACCTCCTGATCGGCAAGGAGCAGGCCGACAAGCGCCTGCGCGGCGAGCCGTACAAATCCTCCCCGCTGTCGCGCTTTGTGGGCAGCTTCACCAACCTCGTCCGCCCGATTGACAGCGCCCTCCTGCGCTGGGGCAGCCGCGTCGAGGCCCAGCGGCGCGCGCGGGGCGTGTATCCGCCGAAAGAAATCATCACCCCGTCGCCGCTCGACCTGAACTGGGCCTTTACCAATTACATCACCGACGTCCAGATGCGGTACCTGCACGACCAGCAGTTTCCGCACGAGCCCAAACTCGTCCGCGCTGGTGAAGTCGTGAACATCTCCCCCGACGGCCGCGTGCAGGTGGCCGGCCAGACCGCCGTCATGGCGATCAACGGGCTCCTGACCAAGGTCATCTTCGAGCGGAACCCGGATCACGAGTTCTTCGTGGAGGAGAGCTTCCCGCTGGACTGGATGTACCCGTACCTGACGCCCTTCGGCATCATCATGAAGATCAATCGCCAGCCGGTGGCGGAAATCACCCAGGAGATGGTCGAGCGGGACCGCCGGTTCTGGCGGCGCTACACGGAGCGGCTGTGCGGAGACTGGATTTCCCCGGAAACTCCGGTGCAGGACATCTGCGACTTCGTCGTGCGGACGTACCTGCGCGGCGACCTGCGCGGTTACCGCGGCGACATCAAGTTTGTGCGCGACAACGACGGCCAGAAGGCCTTCTCAAAGCTGCGCAACTCGATCGCCGGCCTGTACTACTGGCGGTACACCACCACGCAGAATCCGGCCGAGAAGGACCGCATGGCCCGCGAATCGGACTTCGCCTTCAAGCAGGCTTTTGCCTTCTGCCCGTACAGCCCAGAGACCGCCACCCGCTACATCCAGTTACTCGCCATGCTGAACCGGCTCGACGACGCGCTGCTGGTGGCGCAGACGCTCCAAAAGTTTGATCCCGACAGCGATTTCGCGCAGAGCATCGTGGACCAGGTGCGTGGCTGGCAGAAGGCCGTGGCGGTGCAGACCCAGGCGCAGAATCAACTGGGCGAGCTCGAGGCGCGCTACGCCTCGAATCGCCAGGACCTCAAGGCCGCCTTTGACCTGGTGGCCGCGTACGTGCAGACCCAGCGCACCAACGAGGCTTACGCCATCCTCGACGACTGGGTGGCGCGCACCAACACGGACGCCGGCCCGCTGCTGTCCATCGCCAACGCCTACGTGCAGATCGGCCTGTACGCGCGCGCGGAGCCGGCCCTGCAACGGCTGCTGAAGCTTCTGCCCGAAAGCCCGGAAATTTGGTACGACCTGGCTGGCGCGCAGGCGGCGCAGGGCAAGCAAACCGAGGCGCTCCAGTCGCTGGGCGTGGCGTTGCAGTTGGACCAACGCCGGCGCGCCGTGGACCCGGGGGCGTCAAACCTCACCACCCTCGCCGCCGCAGACCCGCGCTTCCTCGGTCTGCACGGCCTGCCGGAGTTCCAGAAACTGGTCAAACGCTGAACGACGGGGGGGACGGACTTCCGTCGGACCCCGTCTTTCCCGGCGGGTTGCGAGTTGAGTTCTTGCTTCTTGGGTTTCAACCGCCGACTCCGACCTGCGGCGCTTGGCTTTTGATCAGCGTGCTTCGGCGTCGGATTTCGGGCCTTCAACCAAGTTCACGTTGCCCGCCGGCGGCGGCCTCGTTAACGTGCCGCGCCCGCCGGACCGCGTTGTCCGGTGCCAACGTACAGCCACATGGAAATTCGCAAAGCCGTCATCACAGCCGCGGGTGCGCGGGAACATCACCTGCCGCTCCAATCGCTGGTGGACAGCGATGGCCGCACCAAGACCGCTCTGGCCATCCTGCTCGAGGAACTGGTCGCCGCGCGCATCGAGGAGGTGTGCGTGGTTGTCTCGCCGGGCGACGAGGCCGCTTATGCCAACGCGGCGGGCCCGCTTGGCAGCCGCCTGCGCTTCGTCGTGCAAGCCGAGCCGCGCGGGTACGGCCACGCCGTGCTTTGCGCCCGCGAGTTCGTGGGCCGCGAGCCGTTCCTGCTGCTGGTGGGGGACCATCTGTACGTCAAGGGACCCGGCGCGCAACGCTGCGCCCAGCAATTGGTGGAGGTGGCCGCCGTGGAGAACGCCGCCGTGTCCGCCGTGCAGGCCACCCACGAGAGCAAGCTGCCGTATTACGGCGCGGTGGGCGGCCGGCTGCTGGGCGGGCGCCGCGGGCTCTATCAAGTGACCGAGGTGCTGGAAAAACCCACGCCCACCGAGGCCGAGCAGCGGTTGGTGGTCCCGGGCCTGCGGGCCGGATTTTACCTCTGCTTCTTTGGCATGCATGTACTGCCGCCCTCGGTGATGGCCCTGCTCGACGCCGCGTTGGCCCGGCTTCCGGACGGCGAGCGCCTCCAGCTCAGCCCGGCCCTCGCCGCGCTGGCCCGGCAGGAAAAGTATCTGGCGGCGGAATTGTCCGGCCGGCGCTACGACATCGGCGTGCGCTACGGGCTGCTGACCGCCCAACTGGCGCTGGCGCTCGAAGGTGAGGACCGCGAGGAAGTCCTCGGCACACTCCTGGAGCTGCTGGCCAGCCGCGCCCGCTGAGCCGCCCATTCCCCCGACCCATGAGCCGCCTGCTGCCGCTGATCACCTCCCCGAACCCGGCCGTGCGCAACCGCGCGCTGGACGCCGAGTGCGCCGGCCTGTCCGCCGCCGAACTCCTGGCTGAGTGCGCGGCGCTGGACGCCTTCCGGCGCCGCAGCGATAACCTGTACGAGCGAGTCCGGGCGCTGTTCTTCCTGTACGCCATACACCGCTTCCACCTGCCGTTGCGGCTCGTCGCCACGCACGGGCAGCCGGTGACGCCAGGGCGGGGTTTGATTCCGTTTGTCGGCTACGCGCACCTGCTGAACCGGCGCTTCGAAGAGGCCATTGACCATTTTCTGGCCTGCCAGACCCGCGAAGGTCCCGGCGACGGCATTTCGAGCGCGCTGGCGGCGGCGTATCATCGCCTGGCGTTTCAAACCCTCGCCGACCAGGTGCGCCGCAGCGTGCGCTCGGTGCGTGGCAATCAGTGGATGTTTCGCATGGGCCATCCGCTGGACCAGCCGTTGCGCATGCGCCCGGAACTCCGCCGGCCCGCCTCCGACGGCACGTACCCGGTCTTGCGCGAATGCACGCCGGTGCGCATGGACCTCACGCATTGCGGCTGGAGCGACATCTTTTTTCTGGGTATGGATTATCCGGAAGGCGCCAAGGTCCTCAACGTCTCGATTGACCTTGGTGTGCATGGGCGCGACACCGCGCCGCGTCCGCCGGTGGAAGTCTGTCTGCGCCTGATTGACGAGCCGGTGCTCCGGTTGACCAGTGTGGACCTGGGCTGCACTGCGGACGTGACCCACCTGGCCGAGGTCTTCGACTTCGCGAAGGATTATCTCGGACTGCTCAAGGCGGCGGTCATCGCCAGCGGCCTGGTGCCGCCGGGCATCGAGGGTAGCGGGCACGAACTGGGCGAGTTGCTCGCGCGCCTGTGCGGTCCGGGCTGCGGGCTGGAACTGGTCAGCCGCGTCAATGACATTCCCAAAGGCTCACGCCTGGCGGTGTCCACCAACCTGCTGGCCGCGCTGGTGTCCGTGTGCATGCGCGCCACCGGACAGGCGGCGTCGCTCACCGGCCCGTTGCAGGAACACGAGCGCCGGCTGGTGCTGGCGCGGGCGTTGCTGGGCGAATGGCTCGGCGGCAGCGGCGGTGGCTGGCAGGACTCCGGCGGCGTGTGGCCGGGCATGAAACTCATCGAGGGCGCCTTCGCCGCCGAGGACGACCCCGAATGGGGTGTGAGCCGCGGCCGGCTCATGCCCACGCACCGCCTTCTCAACGAGGCGGACGTTTCCGCCGCCACCCGCCAGAAACTTCAGGACAGCCTTGTACTCGTGCATGGCGGCATGGCCCAGAACGTCGGCCCCATCCTCGAAATGGTGACCGAGAAGTACCTGCTGCGCTGCGACGCCGAATGGCGCGCGCGCCTGAGCATGCTGGGCATCCTGGAAGAAATCCTGGCCGCGCTGCGGCGTGGCGACGTGGCGGCCATTGGCGCGGCCACGACGCGGAACTTTCGCGAACCCCTCCAGGCCATCATCCCGTGGGCCTCGAACCATTACACCGAGGTGCTCATCGCCCGCGCGCAAGCGGCGTTCGGCGCGGATTTCTGGGGCTTCTGGATGCTCGGCGGGATGAGCGGCGGCGGTATGGGCTTCATCTTCGCGCCGCAGCGCAAGGCCGAAGCCCGGGCGCGGATGCGGGAAATCATGGCCGCCACCAAGCGCGAGTTGCAGCACGCCCTGCCATTCGCCATGGAGCCGGTGGTCTATGACTTCGCCATCAACGAGCGCGGCACCTGGGCGGAATTGCTCTCCGGCGCCGAAGCGCTGATGCCGCCCGGCTACTACGCGCTCACCGTGCCGGCGCTGCTGCGTCGCGACCGCCAGACCCTGCCGGCCTCGCGTCGCGCGGAACTGGACAAGGTCGGCGCCGTCTGCCGCACCCGTCCCGAATGGCGCGGGCTGGTGCAAACCCTGTTCGACGTGATGTTGCCCCGCGCCCGGGGCGAAGGCGAGGACGGCAAATCGCTGGGCCAGTTGCTGGCCGAACTGGGCTTCGACCGCGCCCAGCACGAGCAGATTCGCAGCGATTTGAAGGAAGGCCGCATCGGTCTCGCGCAAAACCGCCTGCCGCCCAGCGCCGTGATCGAGGACGTGCGCGCCGGCGACGTGACCGTGGCAGAGACGGGTGACGGCGCGGGGCGCGAAGCCGGCCTGGCGGCCCTGCGCCGGGGCGAACTGGCGGTGTTCACGCTGGCGGCGGGCGCGGGCTCGCGCTGGACGCAAGGCGCCGGCGTGGTGAAGGCGTTGCATCCGTTCTGTCGGCTGGCGGGGTGTCATCGCACGTTCATCGAGACGCATCTGGCCAAGAGTCGGCGGGTCTCGCGCGCCGCCGGCACCTGGCTGCCGCACTTGATTTCCACCAGCTATCTCACGCACCAGCCCCTCGCCGAGTGGCTCGAACGGCACCATAATTACCGCTACGAAGGCCCGGTGCGGCTCTCGCCGGGGCGGGCAATCGGCCTGCGCCTGGTGCCCACCGAGCGGGATCTGCGGTTCATGTGGGAGGAGATGCCGCAGCAGGTGCTCGACGAGCAGCAGCAGAAGGTGCGCGACAGCCTGCGTCACGCGTTGATCGGCTGGGCGCGCAGCGTCGGCGAGGCGAGCGACTACACGGACAACGTGCCGCTCCAGTGCCTGCATCCGGTGGGGCATTGGTACGAGGTGCCGAATCTGCTGCGCAACGGCGTGCTCGCGCGGTTGCTGGCCGAGCGGCCGCAGTTGAAATACCTGATGCTCCACAACATTGACACCGTGGGCGCGGACGCCGACCCCGCGCTGTTGGGCCGGCACATCCTGAGCGGGGCGTGTCTGACGTTTGAGGTGATCACCCGTCGGCTCGAAGACCGCGGCGGCGGATTGGCGCGCGTCAACGGCCGCGTGCGCCTGGTGGAAGGCCTGGCCATGCCGCGCGAAGAAGACGAGTTCCGCCTCAGTTTCTACAACTCGAACACCTGCTGGATCAGCCTGGATCCGTTGCTGGCCGCCTTTGGACTCACCCGCGCCGATCTCGCGGACGAGGCCAAAGTCCTGGCCGGCATCCGCGCGCTGGCGGCGAAGATGCCCACCTACGTCACGCTCAAGGAGGTCAAGAAACGCTGGGGGCACGGGCAGGAGGATGTTTTCCCCATCACCCAGTTCGAGAAGCTCTGGGTGGACATGTCCACGCTGCCGGAGATCGAGACCCGTTTCGTGGTGGTGCCACGCCTGCGCGGTCAGCAGCTTAAGGATCAGGCCCAGCTTGATGGCTGGCTGCGCGACGGGTCGGCGGCGTACGTCGAGCAATTGGGGGAATGGGATTGAGCCTCGTTCCGGTTCATACACGGCAGGCGTCCTTGGCGGCTGGAAAAGCGAATGACCTCGGCAGCCTTCCTCCCATGATTCCCACCTTTCCGATCTTGATGATGCCGGCCTGCGCGGTGTTTTACTACCGGTTGGGCGAGTCGGAATATTCATCCGGCTGGCTGCTGGCACTGGTGAATCTCACGCTCTGGTCGGGAGCGACGTATTTGCTGGGCTTCGGCTGGCCGGGTTGTCTGGCCGTCCAAGGCGGGTTGTACGGGGCACTATGCCTGTGGAACCGGTGGCGGAGTCCGATCAAATAGGAAAGCCCGAGGTTCCGCCCGCCGCATGAGCGCCCGTGCTCCCACCCTTGGCTTCATCTTCGTCACGATCTTCCTGGATGTGCTGGGGGTGGGGTTGATCATCCCGGTGCTGCCCAAGCTGGTGGAAAGCTTCCAGGCCGGTGACGTATCGGCCGCCTCGCACACGGTGGGCATTCTGGCGGCGCTGTATTCACTCATGCAGTTCGTCTTCGCGCCGGTGCTGGGCAATCTCTCGGACCGCTTCGGCCGGCGGCCGGTCATCCTCGGCTCGTTGTTGGGCGCGGGTCTGGACTACCTGCTGCTGGCGTGGGCGCCGACGCTGGGCTGGCTGTATCTGGGCCGAATTATCGCCGGGATCACCGGCGCCAGCTTCACCGCCGCCAGCGCGTATATCGCGGATATCTCGCCACCGGAAAAGCGTGGCGCAAATTTTGGAATCATCGGCGCGGCATTCGGCCTCGGGTTCATCGCCGGCCCGGCACTGGGCGGGTTGCTGGGGCAGGAAAACCTGCGGCTGCCGTTCCTGGTCGCGGCGGGTCTGACCCTGTTGAACTGGTTTTACGGGTTGCTCATCCTGCCCGAGTCGCTGAAGCCGGAGCACCGGCGGCGCTTCGTCTGGTCGCGGGCCAATCCGCTGGGGTCCTTCCTGGCACTCCGGACCTACCCGCTGGTGCTCGGGCTGGCAGCAACGTTCTTTCTCATCCACACCGCGCACAACATGCTCCACACCACGTGGGTCCTGTACACCGGCTACCGGTACGACTGGACACCGCGGCAGGTGGGCGTGTCGCTCGCGGTCGTGGGGGTGATGGCGGCATTGGTGCAAGGGCTGCTAGCGCGCCGGCTGATCCCGGCCCTGGGTGAGCGTCGGGCGTTGCTGCTGGGGCTGGGCATCAGCGTGCTGGCGATGACGGGTTATGGGCTCGCACCCAATGGCACGGTGGTCTATGGGGTGCTGATCTTCGGGGCGTTTGGCGGGCTGGCCGGCCCGGCGGCCCAAGGGCTGGTTTCCCGCTCTGTGGGCGCGGACGAACAAGGCGCCGTGCAAGGCGCGTTGTCGAGCCTGGCGAGCGTGGCGGGCATTTTGGGACCGCCGGTGGGGGCGGGCGTCTTCGGGTATTTCATCGGTCCACGGACGCCGGTGCAGGTGCCGGGCGCGGCGTTTTTTCTGGCCGGGCTGCTGATGGCACTGGCACTGGGCTGGGCCTGGCAGGTGTTGCGGCGGCGGCCGGAGGCGGGCGGTTGATTAGGAATCCAGTTGCGGCCTGCGGCTCCTTACAACTAAATCTTCCCCAGCCCGGACGAAATGGTCCGGGCCTTTGCTCAATCACGAACTCGAAAACGTACACGTCCATGCTCGACACGATCACAAAACAACTCGGTGACAAGGCCGAATACCTCCTGGGCTTCAAGTCCCCGAAGATTCCCAAGGAGCGCCTCCACCTGCCCGGCCCCGACTTTGTGGACCGCATCTTCGCCCCGTCCGACCGCAATAACCGCGTGTTGGGCAGCCTGCAGCGGCTGTTCGGCACGGGCCGGCTGGCCGGCACCGGCTACCTCTCCATCCTGCCCGTGGACCAGGGCATCGAGCACTCCGGCGGCGCCAGTTTCGCCAAGAACCCGGATTACTTCGACCCCGAAAACATCGTCAAACTCGCCCTTGAAGGCGGCTGCAACGCGGTGGCCTCGACCTTCGGCGTACTGGGCGCGGTGGCCCGCAAGTACGCGCACAAGATCCCGTTCATGGTGAAATTCAACCACAGCGAACTGCTCACCTACCCGAACAAGCCTGATCAGATCATGTACGGCACTATCAAGCAGTGCGCGGACATGGGCTGCGTGGCGGTGGGCGCCACGATTTATTTTGGCTCCGCCGAGGCGGGCCGGCAGATCGTGGAGGTCAGCAAGGCCTTCGCGATGGCCCACGAACTGGGCCTGGCCACGGTGCTGTGGTGCTACCTCCGCAACAACGCTTTCAAGGTCAAGAGCGCCGACGGCAAGACCACCGATTACCACGTATCGGCCGACCTGACCGGGCAGGCGAACCATCTGGGCGTGACCATCCAGGCGGACATCATCAAGCAGAAGCTGCCCGAAAACAACGGTGGCTATGAAGCGCTGAACCAGGGCGGCTCGAGCTACGGCAAGTTCGACAAGCGCATCTACACCGACCTGTGCAGCGACCACCCGATTGACCTCTGTCGCTACCAGGTCGCCAACTGTTACATGGGCCGCGCGGGTCTCATCAACTCCGGCGGTGAATCCAAGGGCGCGGGCGACGTTGAAGCCGCCGTGGCCACCGCTGTGATCAACAAGCGCGCCGGCGGCATGGGGCTCATTTCCGGCCGCAAGGCCTTCCAGCGTCCGCTCCGTGAAGGCGTGACCCTGCTCAACGCCATCCAGGACGTGTACCGCTGCACGGAAGTCACCGTGGCCTGAGCGCGCCGCTCCCCTCGCAGCTTCTCGCAACCCCCGCCCCCAGCCGGGCGGGGGTTTTTGTGAAGCCGGCCGGCGTCTGTCACGAGCCGGGCGGGTCTTTGAGCGTGTTGCGGAGAATCTGAACGGAAGGTCCCTGGCGTTCCCAGATGTTCATCAGGAACCGGGGCGCGGGCGCGGGGCCGTGAATATACGAGCCGAGCACGATGTCCAGGTCGCCGTCGCCGTCCAGGTCGCCCGCGTCCATCACCAGCCAGCGGCCGGAGATGCATTCGCGGAAGGTGAACGGCGCGAACCTGAGCCCGCCCTGGTTTTGCAGCAGCACGAAGCATTCGCGCGGGGACTTCACGTAGTCCGGGAAGTACGAGTTCACGGCGATGTCCAGGTCGCCGTCGCCGTCGAAGTCCCGGGCCAGCGCGCGGTAGGCGCCGTTGAGCGGGAACAGGAACTTCTCCTCGTACTCCCTCGGCCCCCTGGCCAGGTACAGCCACACGCCGTGATACTTCTTGGTCGGGCTTTCGTACTCGCCGTTGTCTCCGTTGGTCACCACGAAATCCAGCCGACCATCGCCGTTGAAGTCCACGGCTTCCATGAACGAGTGGCCGTACACCGGCGGCTTCTGGAAAACGCTGTCCCCGCTGAAATTTCCTCGGCCATCGCCATACATCACGATCAGCGACTCGAGGTGCTGGGCAAACAACACGGCCAGGTCCACCTTGCCGTCGCCGTCGAAGTCGCGCGCCGCGCAGTACATGGCGCCGGTCTCGCGCGAGAGCACGTGCTCACGGTACTGATCCTGGCCGAGGTTCTCGAACCACGAGAACCGGCCGGTAAGGTTGCCAAACATGCACAACGCGAAGTCCTGCCGGCCGTCGCCGTTGAAGTCGGCGAACTCCGCCTGCACGGAACGGGGCAGTTCCTTGAGGATCACCCGGCGCTCGCCGAAGCCTCCGGTCTGTTTGGGAAAGAACAGCAGTTCGGCCCGGTGGATTTCTGATGGCAGGAAGCTGCCCACGCACGTCACGTAAATGCCGGCCTCGGTTTCCACCAGGTCCACCGGCACGTTCCCGGCGTCCAGCCGGGCCTCAAAGGCGCCGTTGGTGTTCAGGATGAACAACGCCTTGAGCTGGTCATCGCCGGCAAAAATCTGCCGGCGTCCCGGACTGATCTTGACCAGCGTGGTAGCTGGATCGGGCGTCCGGAAACGGGGCGGTTCGGTACGGAAGCCCGGCAGGCCGATCTGGATTTCGGGCCGGGGATCCTGGGGCAGGGGGTCCGCCGGCGCGTTTTGCAGGTAGTACTGCTCGATGGCCGGCCACCAGTCCACCGGCACCAGCGGCTTGTCCGTGTAAATCTTGCGGGCGCGAATCAAGTCGCCCTCCGGCGAGCTGCTATAATCCGGCCTGGCCACGCCCAGCCGCACGGACATGCGCGGCAAAATCTGCTCCGCCCAGTTCTGCTTCGTCAGCAGGTTCGGCTCGACAAAGGTGTGGCACATCGTGCAGGCGCGCCGGGCGACCTTTTCCCCAAAGGGCATCCGCGCTTCTTCTGCGGTTTCCTCCTCGTCATCGTAAAGCACCAGGGGCGCGGGCGGCTGCGCCAGATCGGAGACCATCGCCAGGGCCAGCGACCAGACGGCCCGCATGAGCCGGCCTGGACGCCGCGCGCCGCCGCCGGGTCGGGCCAGTTGTGGCCGGACTTTGCCCGGGAAAACATTCACGGCCGGCATTTCGCGCCGCCCTTTGGGACGCGGCAAGCGTGAATTCGGCACCGGCCGGGTGGCGGACGTTCGCGACCCCGGCGCAGCGGGGAGTTAACCCGGGACCTGAACTTGGGCCGGCGGGGCGCGCTGCGCCGCGGCCAACTCACTCCGGGCTTCTGTCGTCCATGGCTCACGAGGTGCGCACCTCCGGGATATTCCGAGAATATCGAGATGGGGCCCCCGCGCGCGCTTCGTCCGCCTTGTGTACAAGTTCCAGAACCCGCTGGGCGATTCCCGCTTGCGGGGTCGGGAGGCCATTCCTAGGTTCGCCGTCATGAATCGTGTCTCGAAGTTCTCGATCCGGGCGCTTGCCCGGTGTTGCGCGCTGACCACAGTTGCCTGCCTGGCGGCGCTCGTGGCCGGGGCCGACATGCCGCCGGAGGTCCAGGAGCGGCTGCAGCGACTCAACGGCTTGGTCGAGGACCTGCTCGCCTCGCAGGCGGCCCTGCAAAAACGCGTCGCCACCCTCAACGACGAGTTGCACGCGGTCCGCGAGGAGAATCTGCGGGCGGGCGACAAGCTGGGCGAGCGCTTCGCCTCGCGCGACGAGCTGCGCCGGTTGGCCGAGGCGATCCGCGAACTCGACCGCAAGCGCGAAGACGACAAGCGGCTGATCCTCGAGGAAATTAAAAAGCTCGCGCAAACACCCGTGGTTCCGCCGGCTCGCGAACCGTCCCGGCCGACGCCCAGGGAGACGCCGCCGGCCGGTCCCGCGAAAGGCTATACTTACACGATCAAGCCGGGAGATACCCTCAGTGCCATCGCCCAAGCTTACGCCCGCAGCGGTGTGAAAGTCACCGTGGACGACATCGTGAAGGCCAACCCCAGCCTGAACCCCAACCGCCTGCTGCCCGGCCAGGAGGTGTTCATCCCGGACCCGAATTTGAAGTAGCGGTCGCCTGCGGCCCGGCTGCACGGCGGCGCCGGCATTCGCGGTTGACGATGAACAGGCCCCAAGTAGGCTGCGTCCAAGTACGCATCATCGCGTAGTCAATTGATTTATGCATACACACCAGTCCCAAGCTCCGGCCGGCGTGCAGTCCCGGCGGAGTTTCCTCAAGTCAGCGGCGGCGGCCACGGCGGCGGCAGCCTCGACCCAACTTTTCAAGACGCCCGTTTATGGCCAGGGTGCCGCACCGTCCACCGGCCGTGTAATCGGCGCCAACGATCGCATCGTGGTAGGCTTTGTGGGGGTGGGCCCGCAAGGCCAGCTTCACGTGGACAAGATGAAGGCCAACGCCGACAAGAATAACGTGGCGCTCGCCGCAGTCTGTGACCTCTGGGAAAAACGCCGCGAGCTGGCCAAGGCCAAGATTGGCGGCGACGTAAAGTTGTACGACGATTACCGGAAGCTGTTGGAAAACAAGGATCTCGACGCCATCATCTGCGCCACCGTGGACCACTGGCATGCCCGCGTGGCCATCGATGCGATGAAGGCCGGCAAGCACATCTATGTGGAGAAGCCGATGTCCCGCTACCTGCCCGAGGCGTGGGAGGTCTGGGACACGGTCAAGGCCACCGGCAAGGTCTTCCAAGTCGGCTCCCAAGGCTGCTCGGACGCCAAGTGGCACAAGGCGGCGGAGCTGGTCAAGGAGGGCAAGATCGGGCCGCTGGTGTTGGGGCAGGGCTCGTACATGCGCAACAGCCCCAAAGGCGAGTGGAACTACACCATTGAGCCGGACCTCAAGGCCGACAGCATCAACTGGAACGAATGGCTGGGGCCAAACATCAAGACCCGGCCGGAATTCAACGCCGACCATTTCTTCCGCTGGCGCAAGTACTATCCGTATTGCGCGGGGTTGCTGGGCGACCTCTTTCCGCATCGCCTGCATCCGTTGCTGCTGGCCACGGGTAACCCCGAATTCCCGGTGCGCGTGGCCGCCCTCGGCACCAAAAAGATTCTCACCGATAAAAACACCCCCGGCACCCCGATCCGCGACGTGCCGGAGTGCCTCACGCTCATCGCCGAATTCCCGAGCGGTTACAGCCTCATGGTGTGCAGTTCCTCGGTGAACGAGCAGGGGCTGCCCGACATCATCCGCGGCCACATCGCCACGCTGTACATCGGCGGCAACACCGTCGAGCTCAAGCCCGAGCGGCCGTTCACCGACGAGGTGGACCCTGAGCGCCATCCCAACCTCGAACCGGTCGAGGACATCGGCGTGCATCAGTCCAACTGGCTCTCGTGCATCCGTTCCGGCAAGACGCCCAATGCGAACATCGAATTGGCCGTGCGGGTGCAAACCGTGGTCTCACTGGGCGAAATGGCCGACCGCATGGGCATCACCTGCCACTTCGACGAAAAGACCCGGACCATCACCGATGGCTCCGGCCGGAAGGTTGAGCCGGCCAATTACGGCGTCTTGAAACCGTCCTAAGCCGTCCCCCGGCTTAACTCCAGGCTTCGCGGCTCAACCCGCGAAGCCTTTTTCATTCGGCGCGTCCGATGAAAACCGTCCTCCTTGCCCGTCGCGCGATGAACACGCGCTTCGAGTTGCTGCTGCACGGTGAGCGGGAAACAGCCCTGCGGGCCGCTGGCGAGGAGGCGCTGGACGAGATCGAACGGCTCGAAACGCAGCTCAGCCTGTTCCGCGCAACCAGCGAGGTGGCGCACCTGAATCGCCACGCGGCGGACCGTCCCGTTCCGGTCAGCCCGCCGGTCTTCCGGTTGTTGGAGCGCGCGCGTGAACTGTGGGCGGCCAGCGGTGGCGCCTTCGATCCCACCGTCGAGCCACTGATGCGGCTGTGGGGCTTTCGGGACACGAACGCCGCCGCGCCCGCGCCTGAGGCTGTGGCCGCCGCCCGTGCCATCGTGGGCATGGACAAGCTGAAGTTGGATCCGGCAACCCGCCGCGTGCGCTTCCTGAAGGCCGGCCTGCGGCTTGATCTGGGCGCAATCGGCAAGGGCTACGCCGTGGATTGTGCCGTCGAGGTGCTGCGCGAAGCCGGGGTGACCAGCGCATTGATTCATGGCGGCACCAGCAGCGTGTACGGCCTGGGTCGGATGCCGGACGGACGCCCGTGGAAGGTGGCGCTCCCGGAGCCGCGAACGCCGGGCCCGCCGGCCGAAATCAGCTCAGAAACACCCGAACGCGTCCTGGCTGAATTTACGCTGGAGGACGCCTCGCTGGGCGTGTCCGCCGCGTGGGGGCGCAAGCTGGTTCTTGGCGGGCGCGAACTGGGGCACGTGCTCGATCCCCGCACTGGCGAACCGGTGCAGCGCGCGGCGCTGGCCGCTGTGGCCCTGCCCGAGGCCACCGAATCGGACGCCTTGTCCACGGCCTTGCTGGTGCTCGGCGTCGGAGGCGTGGCCACTCTGCGGCGCTTCCGGCCCGGCTTGCGCGCCGTGGTCTGGTCACCGGCCAGCTCCACCCGCGCACCGCGCGGCCTTCCGGGCGCCACCTGACCGCCCGCCGCCGGCCTGGCCATTACGACGCAGCTCCGGCCTAACGCTGTACTTTCGGTCAGATGGATTTCCTACTTGTGACCTGGCTACTTCTGAAGCACGTTGCTCCGCGATGGCGAGTTGGTCCACTTCCTTCCGTGAAGCTTTTTGCAAATATTACGGGTGCGCGCCGGAGGAATTCGTGCGGCGTGCGACCCGCAAGGCGCTGCCATGGCGGGTGCGCCTGCTCCGCCCGATAATCCTGTTGCTGCACCCCGATCACCTCCGGATGGATTACGAGTTTCTGGAGCGTGTGGGCAGCGCGCGCAGTTGGAGCGAGGTTCACGCGGCGATGGGTGCGTTCGAGAGCAACAACCGGCTGCGTGGCGGTTTTTATCGCAACCAGCTCAAGTTTCGCGCCTCCGGCCGGCGCGTTTCAGCGATGGTCGCGCGCTTGATGGGCGAGGAAGGGACCGGCCGGGCGGGGTGATGACCAGCACCGGGAGGTTGCGCCGGGTGCGGACGCGGCTATTTTCCACCCAGAATTGCATATTTTCGTTCACGTCTATGATTAATCGTCGCACCGCTTTGAAACAAACCGCCCTGGCCTCAGCCACGCTGGCCGGATTGGGAGCCGGGTTGAACGCGCTGGCCCAGAACGCCCCGCCCGCTCCGCCCGCGGCCCCCGTCGGGCCGTTTACCCTGCCGCCACTGCCTTACGCGGTGGACGCCCTCGAGCCCGCCATAGACGCGCGGACGATGGAAATCCACCACGGCAAGCACCACGCCGCGTACGTCGCCGGGCTGAACAAGGCGGTGGCGGGGCGGTCCGAGCTGGCGTCGCAGCCGGTCGAGGCTCTGTTGCGTCGCCTCAACACGCTGCCGGAGGACGTGCGCACCGTTGTCCGCAACCACGGCGGCGGCCACGCGAACCACAGCCTGTTTTGGCTCTCGCTCAAGAAAGGTACCGCGGCGCCGACCGGCGAACTGGCGAAGGCGATCGAGAAACAGTTTGGTGGGCTCGATGGCTTCCAAAAGCAGTTCACCCAGGCTGCGATGGGTGTCTTCGGCAGCGGCTGGGCCTGGCTCACGCTCGATGGCAAAACGCTGCGCATCGAAAGTTTGCCGAACCAGGATTCACCGCTCAGCCAGGGACGCGTGCCGTTGCTCGGACTGGACGTGTGGGAGCATGCGTATTACCTGAAATACCAGAACCGCCGGGCCGACTACGTGGCGGCGTTCTTCGGCATCATCAACTGGGAATTTGTGGCCGGCCGTTATCGTGAGGCGTTGTCCTGAGCCGTCGGGTGGACAGCCGCCTGGCGGCTGGCTGCCACGCCCGCAGTGATGTCCGACCTCAACGCTTGCGACGCAGAACGCGTAGGTTAACCTTTCTCCGGGCTGTGGCGGTGAACCAGCCCGCGTCGTACTCGACGGAACCAAAACCGCATGGCTTACGATCCTTTTTCCAGTCTTACAGCCCGCCTCTGCGCGTTCATTTCTGTGTGCTCGCGGCCGACCAGCGTGCCGCCGGCCGAAGATCGCTTTGCCGCCCTCGCGCGGGAGCTGTTTGCGGCCCAATTCGAGGCGGTGCCGGCTTACCGCGCGCTGGCTGCCCACCAGGGCCGCACGCCCACCGCCGTGACGGACTGGCGGGACATACCCGCAGTGCCCACGGCGGCCTTCAAGGAGTTCGAGTTTACCAGCCTGCCGCCCGACCGGCGGGAGCGGGTGTTTCATTCGAGCGGCACCACGCAACACCTTCCCAGCCGGGTGTATCACGACGCCGCATCCCTCGCCTTGTACGCGACCGCGGCGCAAGCCTGGTTCCAACGACACGTGCTGCCGGAGGCCGATGAAAACACCGGAGCGGGTTTCCGGTTTGTCTTGCTCACACCTCCGGTCGTCCGCGCCCCGCATTCATCACTGGCCTGCATGGGTGAATTCGTGGCCGATCTCTTTGGCGACGGGCAGACGCGTTGGTTTGGCCGAATCGGCCGGGACGGAACCTGGGAACTGGAGGCCGAAGCGTTGGTGGTGGCGCTGCGGGAAAGCGCCGTCGCGCAGACGCCTGTCTGTTTGTTCGGCACGGCGTTCTCGCTGGTGCATTTGCTGGACCATCTGGCAGCGACGGGTTCAACCCTGCGGCTGCCACCCGGCTCGCGAGTGATGGAGACCGGCGGCTACAAAGGGCGCTCACGCGCGCTGCCGCAAAGCGAATTGCACGCCCAGCTCGCGCGGCGCCTGGGCGTGTCGGGCTCGCATATCGTGGGCGAGTATGGCATGTGCGAACTGGCATCGCAGGCCTACGACAGGGTCGTCGGCGGCATCGCGCCCCGGCTGTTCCAATTCCCACCCTGGGCACGCGCCGTGGTGGTCTCGCCCGAGACCGGCCGCGAAGTTGCGGAAGGCGAAGCGGGGCTGTTGCGGGTGTACGATCTGGCCAACGTGCGCTCGGTGCTGGCCGTACAAACTGAGGACCTCGCAGTGCGGCGTGGCGGCGGCTTCGAACTATTGGGGCGCGCTTCACTGGCCGAGGCACGCGGCTGCTCGCTCCTGGCTGCCTGATCATGAATCTGCCGTCCTACTTCCTCGCTGAGCTGCCCGAGCGCGCGATACTGACGCCGGCCATGGTGACCGACGCCTGCGTCACGTTGAAGGCGAACCGGCGCCGCTACCTCGCCGAACGCACGACCGCGGACCTCATCGAAGCCATCGCCGCTGTGGCCGAAGACTGGCTGGACCCCGCGAACCCGTTTCGTCGCGTGGCGCTCGAGCGCGGACCGGAGGTGCTGGGGTTTTCCGAGCCGACCCTGGCGGCCGGGCTGGACGACTTCTTCGCCTCGCTCACGCGCGAAAACCTGCGGGCCCTGGTCGCGCAGGACCTCGCGCACCCGCAGCGGTTGGATCAACTGACCCCCGACGACACGGAGACGCGAGCGGGTCGAGTGTCGCTGGCCCACGGCCCGGAGCTGCTGGCGCATGTCACCGCCGGCCGGCTGCCCAATCCGGCCTTGATGAGCCTGATCCTGGGGTTGCTGACGCGGTCTGCACAGTTCATGAAATGCGCTTCCGGCACGTCGCTGCTGCCCCGGCTCTTTGCGCACTCGCTGCGCGAAGTCGAGGCCAAGCTGGCGGCCTGCCTGGAGATCGCGGAATGGCCGGGCGGCACCGAGCCGCTGGAAAACGCCTTGTGGGCTCAGGCCGACTGCGTGCTGGCCATGGGCGGCGACGACACGCTGGCCGCGTTGCGCCGGCGGATGCCACCCGGCGTCCGCTTTCTGGGTTACGGACACCGGCTGAGCTTCGGTTACGTAGCGCAGGAAGTGCTGTCGAATCACGCCCTGCCCGGTGTGGTCGCGGCGGCCGCCCGCGATGTGGTGGCCTGGAACCAGCTTGGCTGCCTCTCGCCGCACGCCATTTACGTGGAAGCCGGCGGGCGCAATCCGCCGGAGCGCTTCGCCGAGGCACTGGCGGGCGAGTTGGAACGCCTGGAGGCCGGCCAGCCCCGCGGACCGTTGCCGGTGGCCGAGGCGGCGGCCATCGCCGCGCGGCGGGCGTTTTACGGAGTGCGCGCGGCGCATTCGCGGGACACCCGGATGTGGTGCAGCGCGGATTCAACGGCCTGGACGGTGGTGTTTGAAAACGTTCCGCGCCTGCACCCCTCGTGCTTGAACCGCTTCATCCACGTCAAGGCCGTGTCCGGAGTGGAGGAAGCGCTGGAGGGCGTGGACGTGTTCCGAAACCAGGTGTCCACGGTGGGCCTGGCCGCCACCGGCTCGCGGGAACAGACGCTGGCACTGCGCCTGGCCCGCTGGGGCGTGCCGCGTATCTGCCCGCTGGGCCGCATGCAGAATCCACCGCCGTCCTGGCGTCACGACGGCCGGCCCGCGTTGGGCGATCTGGTGCGCTGGACGGACTGGGAACTGCCGGCGCGATGGTGACGGGCTGCGGTCATGAACGACTTTCATGAAGATCGAGTTGCGAAAAACGTTCCAGTTCGAAGCCGCGCACCTGCTGCCGCACCTGCCGGAGTCGCACAAATGCCGTCGCCTCCACGGCCACAGTTTTCAGGCGGAGATCGTCGTGACGGGCGAATGCGACGAGCGGCTCGGCTGGCTGGTGGATTACGCGGACATCACCCGGGCGTTCAAGCCGCTTTGGGAGCAACTCGATCACCGCTATCTGAACGAGGTGCCCGGGCTGGAAAACCCCACCAGCGAAAACATCGCCCGCTGGATTTGGGAACACCTCAGGCCCCGCCTGCCGCTGTTGACCGAGGTGGTCGTGGCCGAAACCTGCACCGCGCGCTGCGTTTATCGGGGTTGAAAGCGCTCCGGGCACGAAAGCGTTTTGTGCTCAGACCAGAGCGGGCTCGGGCCTGGTCGTCATCAGCGGTCCGCCCAGCGGCAGTTCATTCGGCAACGGCGCAAACTCGCGAATCTTTGCCCACAGGCCGGAGAGGTCTTTGTTCACGTCGCCGCTCAGGCAGTCGGTGATGTCCCCGGCCGCGTCGGGGTACTTGTCAATGACCGCCTTGAAGCTGAAATCCGGGTTGTAAAAGGCATAGACCAGCTTGCGCATGTTCTCGATGCCCTGGCGCATCGTGGCGCCGTAGCCGGCGAAGCGCGCGGGGGAAAAATCGCGGGTTACCAGCGCCTCATGCACACAGTCGCCGGCCATCACACCGCTTTTCAAGGCGAGCATCAGCCCGCTGCTGAACACCGGATCGAGGAAGCAATACGCGTCGCCAACCAGCAGCAAACCGTCCGCGTAGCAGTGCCGGGAGTGGTGCGTGTACTCACTGGTGACGTAGTACGGGCCGATCTGCCGGCCGACGGACAGGTGGTCCTCGATCCACCGGTTCTCGTGGATCTCGCGCTCGAAGATGGCCTTCGGATCCTTTACCCCATCGCGGGTCAGGTACTTGCCCTCGGCCACGACACCCACGCTCACCCGGTCGTTGTGCTGCGGGATGTGCCAGAACCAGCCCTTTTGTGGTACGAAGGCCACGGTGGTCTGGCCCTCGTCAATGCCGGTTTCACGCTTCGAGCCCTGATAATAGGTCCAAACCGCGACCTTGTTCAGGTAAGGATCGCGCACCCGCCAGCCGTTGCGCACCGCCGCAAAGCTCTCCTTGCCGGTGCAGTCGAGCGTGATGGCCGCGTGATACTCGACCGTCCCGCCGTCCTGGTGCCGCGCGCGCGCGCCCACCACGCGGCCATCCTCGCGCACCAGTTCGGTCACCTCGGTTTCCTCGTTGACCCACGCGCCCCGCTCGCGGGCGTGGTCCAGGAGCATCTGGTCAAACTCGCTGCGCAGGACCTGCCAGGTCTGGGCCACGGTGTCCTTGTCGTACCGGGTGAAAAAGTAAAACGGTTGCGAGGCCCGGCCGTCCGGCTGGACGAACACCACGCTGTACTTTTTTTGAAAGGCCGAGGTGCGCAGCTTGGGAATGAGGCCCAGCCGCTCCAGCGGGTGGTAGGTGAAGGGGATGAGCGACTCGCCGATGTGGTAACGCGGGAATTTTTCCCGTTCCAGTACCAGCACGTCGTGGCCATGTTCGGCCAGAATGGCCGCGGCGCTGGCACCGGCCGGACCGCCACCGATTACCAGGACCTCGCGAGTTCTCGTGGTGTTCATACGGGTGCGTAAGACGCGCCGGGAAAATAGCTGCGCCGGGGAGTTCGGCAAATTTGGGGAAACACCCGACTGGAACTGCCCTTGTTGACCGCAGCTCAGAGGGGGGTGAGAATTTCCACGATGTCCGAGAGCACGCGGCCCTGCGAGTCGGTGATGCGGTTGCGCCGACCGTACAACGAACGCGGCCCGCAGAGGCGGAAAGCGCGTTGCAGCCGCACGTCCGCCTGGACCTCGAAGTAGCCCAGCGGGTGACCCCGGTGCGGGATATCCCGCATCTTGAGGATGTGGCCCAGCGGCAGGTATTCGTCAAGGATCAACCGGCGCACGTCCGGTGCAAACAGAGCCAGGTTAATCTGGTTGGCTCCAAACTCCACCGGCCGTAGGTCACGGTCCAGCCGCAGCAGGACCTCGCGCAGATACAAGTCGCCCTGGTGCTCGCGGCTCCAGACCTCGATGTGGATGTCGCTGTAAAACCACGCCTCGAGGGTGGGCGTCATGTCGTTGTCATGCACCAGGAGCTGCCGGTACGGCTCGGGCATCGCCTGGCCGGAGATTTCCCGCACTGGCGGCAGCGGCACTGCATCCCGGGCGTAAAAGCGGTCCAGTGGGTAAACCAACTGGCCGTTGACTGCGGTCGGCGGGGGGTGGGATGTCAAGGGTGGGAACTGGGATTTCATGGAGAAACCGGACCGGACCCGGGCCGCTCCCGCCGCCAACCCTCGGCGCGCGGGCCGATGCGTTCCACGGGAATGCGCTCGAAACCCTGCTGCCACACCGGACAGTCCGGAACCGGCACGAGGTCCGCGGGCTTTGCCGGCTCACCGGGCGGGCGGGCGAAAAAGGCCGCCGCGTTCGTCCAGTTGTTTTCCAGGTGCAGCATTTCCAGTCGCGCGTGCCAATAAACGTTCAACCAAGGTCCCACGCAAATGTTGCGGGCCACGACGTTGCCCCCCGGTGGCACGCCTTGGAACGCCTCTCCGGTAATGGCCGGACCGCCGGGCGGGCCATAGTATGTGTCGAGGGATTTCATCGCGGGGTAGCGCTCGCGGTAAAGGGTTAACGGCACTTCAGTGAGCCGCTGGCGCATGGTTTGGTCCACCATGCGCCGCCACACCGGCGATTGGTCCAGGCCGCGGCCATCGAGTTCCACCGCGTGGTTGCAGTCCACAAAGAGGTTGTTGATGACCTGGTGGTCGCGCCCGCCGCCCAAGAACACCGCGCGCTGCACCTTGAAGAAGAGGTTGCCGTAAATCTCCGTGCCGCTGACGCAATCGTCCATGTACACACCCATCGAGCCCATGCCCACGCCGCCGGTGTGGTGGATGAAGTTGTGGCGGATGCGATTGCCCCGGTAGGTGTAGTCGCGGCCGGTGTAGATGGCGCCCACGTCGCCGGTCTCGAGCGCGATGCGGTGGATTTCGTTGAACTCGATCAAATGGTCGTTGCCGCCAAACAAAATCGCGCAGTGCGGGTGGTCGTGGATCAGGTTGTGCGCCGCCCGCAGCCCCACGCCCACCAGGTGCACCGCCGGCACGTAGCACTTGGACCAGCGCCCCTGCCGCGCGAAATGGCAGTCCTCCACGAAATGGCCGGCGGGCGTGAGCGTCTGGCGATCGCCGCCGTTGAGGTCCACGCCGCCGTCGCCGGTGTCGAAGATGTCGCAGCCGGCCACGCCGTGTCCGGTGCCGCCGCGGATCACCACGGCCCAGTTGCCCACGTTGCGGAGGACGCAGGCGAGCACGCGGTTGCTGGCGCCGCCGTGGATTTCGATGGCGTTGCCCCGGGTGGCCTCAAAGACCAGGCCCTGGAAGCTGACGTGCGCGGCGTCAGTGAGCCTGACCAGCGGCTGGGCGAGCAACGACAGCAGCAATTCGGCGGGGCGAGGGTCTTTCGAGCTTTGTTCGACCTGCGCGTCCGGCGGCCAGAAGTACAGCACCCCCGCCCGGCGGTCCAGGTACCATTCCCCCGGCTGGTCCAGTTCCTCGAGCACGTTCAGGAAGTAAAACCGCTGCCCCTTGCGGAAGCCGTACAGCCCGTGCGGCGGCGCGGTCTTCACCAGTCGCCGGTCCCGGTCCAGACTTTCCACGCGCTCGTAGGAATTGGCCCAGTCCCACGCCCAGTAGCCGTGCACCCACAGGTCTGCCGGGTTCTGCCAGCGCCGGGGCCGGTCGCCTTCGTAGTGAAAGCCGTTTTCCAGCTTGCCGATCTGGCCGCCATGTCCGTCGTTTTCGGCCCCGGCCTCGGGAAAGCCGGCAATCTCCGCGAACGCGCCTTCGTTGGGCCAGCGGGCCAGCGTCATCGGCCGGCCGTCGAAAAACAGTTCGCAATGGGCGGGGGTGGTCGGCCGGCCGAAACCGCGTGACTTCATCTCGCCGAAGTCGGTGAGGCCCAGCGCACGCAAATCGCATTGCCGGACCTGGCCGCGCGCCGCTTCATCCAAACGCGCCAGCACGGCTGGGTCGGTCACCGGTTTCCATTCGCTCCGGTAAGGTGAGACGCCGTCGAGCCCCGTTCTGGTCTCCGCTCCGGCAGCGGTTTCGGCTCGCGGGGACACTCGCCCCAGAGGGGGAAGTCGTGTGCCGCCGAGCAGGCGTGGCACTTCATCCCGGTAAGCCCGCCAGACGATGGGGGCCTCGGAAGTGCCGGAGTCCGCGGCAGTGAGCTCAAACGCATTGGTGCGGACGTAATCGCCGCCGCGCAGCCAGATCGTAATGCCACCGACAGGCAGCTTGCCGTCGGATTTCAGTTTGCGGACCGCGTCCCGTGCGATTTCGAGCGAGCGAAATGGCCGGGACTCGGTGCCCGCGTTGGCGTCCGAGCCGGCGGGAGAGACGAAGACGTGGGTATGGACATCTGCGGCGTCGCCTGATTTCATGGTCAGGACGCAACAAAGCAAAGCGCAGTAGCGGGTCATTCTCATGGGAGCTGTGATTGAGGTGAACCACCTTTCGTATTAAAGGCCTCGCGAAGCCGGCGTTCCAGTTCGGCAAGTTCGGGACAAAGCTTAAGCAACCCGCAGTAGTTGGCGAGCGTCTCCCGCATGAGCGTTTCGCGTCCGCTGCCGGCGCTGCGCGGGTCGCCGTATGTCCGCAAGAACGGCCCGAACACCTCCTCCTTCAGGCGCGGATTTTGTTGCACCTCGGTCCAACCAACTTTCAATCGGTCGCGATGTCCCGCCAGCAGCCATGCCTCAATCTCCGGCACAGCCGCGCAGCAGAGAAGTGAAACGCCCTTCCTGGCTAGGTCGGCTTCCAATGCGTCCAGATTCTCGGCCCGATCGGCATCAGGCAGGAACAGCCACAAATGGAAATGGCCGTAGCGGTCAGGAAGCTCGTTGCGGATGGCCTGCACCGCCTGCCCGTAACCGCCAAGCTTCGGGTTGGTGAGAATGGTCACCCGGGCGTTGGGCTTCCCGATTTCGCCCAGCATCCGCTCGATCAACGGCTTGAGGATGTAGCCGTTGTAGGTGGGGTCTTCGGAGATGACCAGCAACCGCAGGCTCATAAGGCCGCCTCCAGCCAGCCCTCGGCAAACAGGTCACTGATCGGCTGTTTGCGGATGGTTTCGGTGAAGTGCGGGATCTCGGTTAACGGACAAATTCTGGACTCTCCGCTCTCCTCGTCCCGTTTGCAAAAGAAGGTGTGCGCGTATTCCTCCGGCTTGAGCCACGCCAGTACGATGGGGGAGTGGGTGGTGGCCATTATTTGGGTCGCGCCTTGCGCCGCCCGGCTGCGCAGCAACTCCACCAACAGCCGCAATCGGCTGGCGTGAACGCCGTTCTCAATCTCCTCAATGGTCATCACGCCGGGCATGTCCGGCTGGAACAACGCAGCGGTGATGGCGGCAAAGCGCAGCGTGCCGTCCGACAGCACCGGCGCGGGGAACTCCCGTCCACCTTCCTTGAGCATGAACAGCGGCTCGCCCACTGCCCCACTCAGCGTGCCTAGGTCGTCCACTTCACGCGGACGCAGTTCGCGCAGCCAGCTCAGATAAGCCTCCTTCGTCTTGGGATCGGCGCAGAGGGTGCGAATAAGTGCAGCAAAGTTTTCGCCGCGTTCGCCCATCCGTCGGATTTCGTGCGCCTGTGAATAGCTGCGGAGCACGGCCGGGCTGGGATCAATCCGCTGCATGTTGGCCAGCAGCCGCGCCAACCGCTCGGCGGCTTCCGCGTGAGCCTTGCTCCACTTGCCGTTGCCGCCGCGCGCCATTTGGGTGAGCACGGGGCGGCTCATTTCAAACGGTAAAGCGGGAGGTTGCCCGGGTTTTCCCCGGTAGTAACACACCTTCAAAACTGGACCATGGGGGTCGCTCCAAACAGGTGAAGAATCAAAAACAAACTTGTCGCCTAGCAACAGCTTCTCCTGGCAAAGCCGTCCTTCACGAGCCAAGAACTCGATGCGATACTGCCACTTCTTGCCCGGGTCGTCATCAAACCGGCCAGCCACGTCAAAAACCAGTCGGTCTTCGCCCGGTCCGGACGCCAGGGGTGCTTTGGCACTCCCGCCGCGAATGGCTTCCCAGACCTCGGTAGTGGCGCTGCGGGGCTTGCCGTCTAGGATCTCGAGCAGGGTAAACCCGTTGCCAATGCCCTGAAGGATGCGCAGCGCGTCGAAGAAGTTCGATTTGCCGCTGGCGTTTGTCCCGACGAACAGGTTCAGCCGTCCTAGCTTCAGGTCCACCCGCCTGAAGCTCTTGAAGTTCTCAACGATTATGCGCTCAATCATGCCTTCATGGGCGGAGAGTGCGCCTGCTTGCCAGCCAAGTCGAGTGTGCATCCCATGCTGCCGGCTTCTCCGGTGGCGTGGTCAGGTGACGGCCGCTGAATAGCTCAGGCGTATCTCCCGGTATTGTGCTCGGCCTTGAAGAACTCGTGCAGCAGCCGATCCACCTGCAGCAGGCCCTGCCGCGTGATGGCGATGCGGTCGCCGCTGTTTTCCAGGAAGCCCCATTCCCGGAGGCGCGCCAGCGGGGCGGCGAACTGGACGCGTGGGTCCGTGCCAAACTTGCGCGTGAAGTACTCAGCACTGACGCTGCCCAGCTTGAGCTGGAGGATGAACTCGCGGATGTAGCGCTCCTCGGGTGTGGGCGTGAGCGCGCGGTACACCGGCAGCCGGCCTTCCCGGAGCGGGGCCAGGTAGGTGTCGAAGTCGTGGAAGTTCTGGTAGTGGGTGCCGCCGATGTGGCCGAAGCTGGCCACGCCCAGGCTTACCAGGTCGGCGCCGGCCCAGAGGTAATCACGGTACACAAAGCGCGTGCGGGCCTTGTCTTTCACCACCGTGTAGGCGCTGGCCACGGTGTACCCGGCCTTCTCGAACTCGGCGAAGGCGTAGTCCACCCAGCGGCGCTTGGTGTCCCAGTCGGCCACGGGCGCCACCAGCCGCCCCTCGGCCTTCATCTGCCGGTAGATGGTGGTGTTGAAGGGGATTTCCATCTGGTAAATCGTGACCGAATCCGGCGCCAGTTCGAGGGTTTTGGCCACCGCCATTCGCCACTTCTCCTCGGTCTCCTCGATCATGCCGGCGATGAGGTCAATGTTGATCTGGGGGAAGCCGACCTCGCGGGCAAAAGCGTAGGCGCGGGCGATTTCCTTCGAGCGGTGGGCACGGCCGTTGATTTCGAGGATGTGGTCGTCGAAGTGCTCGATGCCCAGGCTCAGCCGGGTAACCCCCAGTTCCCGGATGGCCCGCAGCTTGTGGTCGGTGAGCGTGCCCGGCTCGCACTCGAAGGTGACCTCCTCGACCTCGTCCCAGGGCAACCAGCGCTTCAGACCGTCCCCGAGGAACCGGAGCTGGTCCACGCTCAGGTAACTGGGCGTGCCGCCGCCGAAATAAACAAAACGGGGGCGCCGCCCGCCGAGGAAGGGTTTGCCCGCGTAAAGGGTCAACTCCCGGAGCACCGCGTCGAGATAGGCGCGGATTTCCTGCGAATCCTTGTCGGTATAGACCTTGAAGTAGCAGAAATGGCAGCGCTTCCGGCAAAAGGGGATGTGGACGTACAGGCCCAGGGGATTGCCGACCGGCGATTGGCGATTAGCGATTGGCGGGCGCCCGAGCGCGGTCAGGAAGTCCGGGACAAATTCCGGTTTCCAGAAGGCAAACGGCGGGTAATTCGAGACGAAATAGTTGCCGGCCGTGGTCGCCTTTTCCAACGGCGGTTTGGCGACCGGCGGCGACGCTAGATTTGTTGCTGTGCTCATGTCGGTTTCGGACAAATCGGCATTTGCAATGAACCGCATTCCGTTGGCCGGTCAACTCGCCACGTGGCGGAGGCGCGTGCGCCGCGCGGATTCAGATACCTCCGGTCAGTCGGTCGGAAGCTTGGCCAGCTTCCCTTCATACCCCGCCACCTTGGGAGGCTGCCTGCCTTTGCCTGGCAGGATCTCGTGGCCTTCGGCGCGCAGGCGCCGGGTCTGCTCCACGACGCCGCCGGGGAACTTGGGGTTCAGCTTGCCGCCTTCCTTGAGCACGCGCCACCAGGGCGTGACACGCTTCCGGCTCTCCGCCTCGGCCTCGGCGGCAGCGTGCGCGGCAATCCAGGTAAAAATGCCCGTCGTGATCGGGCAGCCGATGGTTGCGCCGTGTTTCTTTGCGACGGCGGCACGAAGCAGGTTGATCGTCGTCACCCGCCCCTTGTGGACGCGACGGATCAGCGCGTCCACCTCGCACGGCGCTGGTATGGCGCAGGTGCCTTCGCCCCAGCTTTTGCGCAGCTTGCCGGTAATGGGGATGACCTTGGGCAGGCCTTTGTCGTCCGCGAGCTTCTCGCGCCAGGTGGTGGGTTTGCGGGGACTCATTTCGCCCCGAAACAATACACACTCCCATCCTCGCTGCCGATAACGAACCGGCCGCCGGCCACCGCCGGCGACGCCGTGACCGCCTCACCGATCTCGTAACTCCACAACTCGCGGCCCTCGGTCAAGCTCACCAGGTACACCCGGCCGTCCTCGGACCCCACCAAGACCTTGTCACCCACCACCACCGGCGAGCTGTCCACCTTGCCGCGGGTGGTGAAGCTCCACACCGGACGCCCGTCCGCCTTGTTCACGCAGTGCAGCCGCTTGTCGCGTCCGCCGAAGATCACCCGGTCCGCCGTCACCGCCGGCGAGGAGAAAAACGGGAAGTTGCGGTCCTTGAAGGTCCAGACCTTCTCACCTTTCTCGAGGTCCACGCACTGGAACTCGTTGCCATAATGTCCGAAGTAGGCCCGTGCGCCGTCCAGCGCCACCGAACCGGCCACGTAGGCCCCGGCCTCGATTTCCTTGAGCTTCTGCCCGTCGGCCAGGCTGATCACATGCAGAATGGCATCGCAGCCGCCGAACACCGTCCGGCCCTGCGCCACCGCCGGCGAGCCGTTGATGTAATTGCCGGTCTCATACACCCAGTTGGTACGGCCGGTGGCGGCATCCAGACAGTACAGTTTGAAATCGTAACTGCCCACCAGCACCCAGTTCGCGTCGCCGCGGGGCGACCTCACCCAGTTCGGTGCGCCCAGGATTTTGTCGCCGGTCTCGACCTTCCAGAGCAGTTTCCCGTCCGCGGCGGCCAGCGCGTACACGTGTGCGTCACTGCTGCCGAAAAACACCCGGCCGTCGAGCACCAGCGGTGAAGACTCAATGGGGCCGCCCGTTTTGAAGGCCCAGAGCTTCCGACCGTTGGCCAGGTCCAGCGCGTAAAGGTGCCCGTCGTCGGAACCCACGAACACCTTGTCGGCTGTAACGGCGGCTGAGGACTTCACGGGTCCACCCGTCTTGAACGACCACAGCAGGGCGGGTTTGTCAGGGAGCGTGCCCGCTGCCAGGCCCAGGAGCGCGGGCGAGCCGCGAAAGCCCGGCCAGTCGGCCGCGGTCTGGGCGGGCGCAGCCAACGTCTTGCAGACTGGAGGCAACATAGCGCCGGCAAGCGTCACAGCGGCAAGCGTCTTTCTGGCGAGGATCCAAACGGTGCGGAGGCACCACTGCTGCGGTTGCGGCCGGCCCGGGCCGTCTGGCGTGAAGATCGCGTCGCGATTCATAAGCGAGAAACCTAGTGCGCCGGGTGTGTGGTTGCCCGGGACTCGGACGGGAAATATCTGGCACAACCGCTGCCTTGGCAAACCGAACCCCGGGCGGTGCGGGGGGTGTCGCGGCTTGCCGAAGCGAAATCCGGACTTGCAATCCCCCGCCTGCCGCTTAGGGTTTGTCGTGTTGGAAGGATGCGAGCGTAGCTCAGCCTGGTAGAGCGCAACCTTGCCAAGGTTGATGTCGAGGGTTCGAATCCCTTCGCTCGCTCCAACTTCAGTTTCCATGGTATCCCCGGCTTGGCTCCTAAAAGATATTGCTTTATCCCAGCCTTTCCGGCGGAACGATCCTCCGGCCGTGCGGAAGCCAGAAATGAACCCAGCCGGGCGGCGCCGGAATTCATTCCACGGTGGGCAGCGCCGCTCGGCGGCTGAACATGGGCCCGGTGGTGCCGCGGTTGCCAAGCCGCGGCGCCAGGCACGCACAAGCGAATTTGCATTTCCGCCCCGGCGTCCATACCCTCAACGACATGCTCGCCTTGCAACACCGATCAAACGCCCCCATGAAATCCGCCTTGATTCGCTCCGCCCTTCTGGCTGGTCTGCTGACCGCCACCGTCGCGCTGGCCGCTGCTGAGACCGGTTTCAAGCCCATCTTTAATGGTCGGGATCTGTCCGGCTGGCAGGGCAATCTCGAGTTGTGGTCGGTCCGCGACGGCGCCATCACCGGCGTCACCAGGGACGACACCAAGCTCACCCACAACACCTTCCTGGTCTGGACCAACGGCGTGCTCGATGATTTCGAGTTGCGCCTCAAGTACCGCATCGTCGGCGGCAACTCGGGCGTTCAGTACCGCAGCATTGTTCGCGCGCCCGGCAAGTTCGGTCCCGTCGTGCACGGCTACCAGGCTGACTTCGAGGCCGGTAAAACCTATTCCGGTATCTTGTACGAGGAAGGTGGCCGCGGCATTCTGGCTCAGCGCGGCCAGAAGGTTCGCATCACCGCCGACCCGGCCGATGCCAACAAGCCCAAGATTGAGGTCTCCGGCTCGCTGGGCAAATCCGAGGACATCCAGGCGAAGATCAAGCACGAGGATTGGAACGACTACCTCATCATCGCGCGCGGCAATCATTTCCAGCATTTCATCAACGGCCAGCAGACGGTGGACGTGATGGACGAACAAGCCGGCAAAGCCCGCCGCTCCGGGGTGCTCGCCCTGCAAATCCACGTTGGGCCGCCCATGACGGTTCAATTCAAGGACATCGAGCTCAAGCGCCTCAAGCTCGCGGACAAGAAGAAGATCGTGCTCACGGCCGGCACGCCCAGCCATGGTCCGGGCGAACACGAGCACAACGCCGGCATCCTGCTGCTTCACCAGTGCTTGCAGGGCCATCCCGGCATTCTCAGCGCGACCTACCTCAACGGCTGGCCGAAAGACCCAACCGCCTACGACAACGCAGACGCCATTCTGATCTATTGTGACGGCGGTGGCGGACATCCGTTTGTGCAAGGCGACCACCTCCAGATCATCGGCGAAAAGGTGAAGAACGGCGCGGGAATCGGCTGCCTGCACTACGCCGTGGAAGTGCCCAAGGACAAGGGCGGCCCGGAATTCCTCCAGTGGATCGGCGGTTATTTCGAGACGCACTGGTCGGTGAACCCGCACTGGTTTGCAGAGTTCAAGAACCTGCCCCAGCACCCGGTGACCCGCGGTGTGAAGCCGTTCGGTGCCCAGGACGAGTGGTATTACCACATGCGCTTCCCGGACGGCTTGAAAGGCGTCACCCCCATCCTCAGCGCCTTGCCGCCGGAAAGCACGCTGAGCCGGCCGGACGGCCCGCACAGCGGCAACCCGCACGTGCGCGCGGCGGTCAAGGAGCGCAAGGAGCCCCAACACGTGATGTGGGTGTTCGAGCGGCCGGACGGCGGCCGCGGCTTCGGCTTCACCGGCGGCCATTTCCACAAGAACTGGGGCAACGACGATTTCCGCAAGGTCGTCCTGAACGCCATCGTGTGGATGGCCCATGCAGAGGTGCCGGCCGAGGGCGTCGAGTCTGCGGTGACGCCCGAACTGCTCGAGGCCAATCTGGATCCGAAAGGGCGTTGAAACCGTCTTTCGTCCATGACCTTCGGGCAAATCAAAGACCAGCGGGATCGCACACCGTTCCGCCCCTTAGCCTGCACTTCACCCGCGACGGCATGTCCCGACGGCCGGCAGCGAGCACCTGCTGTTCTCGCCGGACCGCCGGCAGTTTGTGCTGTTCCGGCCACCTGGTGGAATCCGGGCGCTCAATCCCCAAGAAATCGCAGGCGCGGTTTGTGACCCACCAAGCGGACCTCGCGCAAGAGAGTCCCGACAGGACAGACGGCCATCACAGTGCCCTATCTTGAATCACAGAACCCAAATCACCCCGAGAACCCCGCAACTCATGACTCGACTCGTTCGCACGTTGGCGTTTGCCGCTGCTGTGTCCACCGTGATTAACGGCTGGTCCGCAGACAAGAAACTGGTCCTCATCGCCGGCAAGCCCAGTCACCCGCCGGGCATGCATGAATTCCGCGCCGGCTGCTTGTTGCTCCAGCAGTGTCTGGCCGGCTCTCCCGGCCTGAAGGTTGTGGTGCACACCAATGGCTGGCCCGCCAGCGACACCGCCTTTGAAGGCGCGGCAGCGGTGGTGATCTACGCCGATGGCGGCGGCGGGCATCCGGCCATTCAAGGCGAGCGCCTCAAACTGCTCGGACGGCTCATCGAAAACGGCGCCGGCTTTGGCGTCATGCATTACGCCTGCGAAGTGCCCAAGGACAACGGCGGGAAGGAATTCCTCGACTGGGTGGGCGGCCATTACGAGCACCAGTACTCCTGCAATCCGATCTGGAGCCCGGACTTCCCAAGGTTCCCGGTTCACCCGGTCACGCGCGGGCTGAAGCCGTTTTCTATCAAGGATGAATGGTACTTCAACCTGCGCTGGCGGGACGGCCTCGCTGGCATCACGCCGATCCTTGTGGCTCGGCCGTCCGACCAGGTGCGTGATGGGCCGTACGTGTGGCCTGCCGGGCCATACCCGCACATCCAGGCTGCCAAGGGCCGCGATGAGACCCTGATGTGGGTGAGTGAGCGGGACGGGCGTCGAGCCTTTGGGTTCACTGGCGGTCATTTCCACGACAACTGGGGCGACGACAACTTCCGCAAGGTGATCCTCAACGCGTTGGTCTGGGTGAGCGGTGTCGAGGTGCCGCCCGAAGGCGTGGCATCCAAATTGCCGGCGGACGCGCTCAAGCAGAATCTCGATCCCAAAAAATAGCCGGTGCCGGACCGGGCCGCGCCGGTTTGCCCGGAGAGGTGGGGCGCTCTAATTTGGGGCGTGGATCAACTGCCGCATCCCGACCAGTACCATTACAATGCCGCCGCCGGTTGGCTCATGCTGGGTGACCCGGACTCGGCGCTGGAGGAGGTACAACGGCTGGGAGCAATTTCGCGCCACTGCCCCTGTGTGCTCGAGCTCGAATGGGGAATCCATGCCGAGCGGGGCGACTGGACCCGTGCGGCGACGGTCGCGACTGAATTGATCGAGCGGGCGCCCGAGCGGGAATTTGGCTGGGTTCACCGCGCTTACGCTTTGCGACGTGTGCCGGGAGGTGGCTTGGAACGTGCCTGGGAGGTGCTGCGCCCCGCGTTGGATCGCTTTCCCCAAAGCCAGATTGTGGCTTACAACCTCGCCTGTTACGCCGCCCAGTTGGGTCGGTTGGACGAGGCTTGGAGTTTTTTCCAACGTGCCCTGGCCGTGTCCAAGGAAGTCCGCGAGGTGGTCTGTATGGCGCTGGCGGACGCTGATCTCAAACCGCTCTGGCCCCGCATCCGGGCGGTGGAAAAACCATGAGCCGCCTTGTCCCGCGCTTGACCGCCTTCGGTTTCGCCCCTCAGCCCACCCGATGGCGGGTCGCCTGGCTACTCCTCTGCACCGCTTGGACCGTTGTCTGGCTACCGGCGGGCGAGCCGGTCGTGGCACCGGTTGCGCACTACGAGCACCGGGCCCCAGTCAACCCGGACGGCATTGGAAAATTCTACTTTGGTCGCGAAATCGCCCAGGTGATGGGGCATCCCGGCGCCGACTGGCTGGAACGTCCGGAGCGCGAGGCCGAAGAAGCGCCGCAGGAGGTCATCGCCGCGCTGGCGTTGCGGTCCGGCGAGGTGGTGGCGGACATCGGCGCAGGCAGCGGCTACTTCACCTGGCGGCTGGCGCGGGCAGTGGGGCCGGCGGGTCGGGTTTACGCCGTGGACATCCAGCCGGAGATGCTCGCGCGGCTCAAGACCAACCTGGCGGCGCGCGACATCAGCAACGTGGTGATGGTGCTGGGCGGCGAGCAGGACCCCGGGCTGCCGCGCGCCAGCCTGGACCTGGCGCTGATGGTGGACGTGTACCACGAGTTGACCTGGCCGCACGAAATGCTGGCAGCGATTTGCGCGTCCCTCAAACCGGGCGGACGCCTGGTGTTCGTCGAATACCGCGCGGAGGACCCGGCCGTGCCCATCAAGCCGCTGCACAAGATGACCGAGGCGCAAATCCGCCGGGAAGCCGCAGTGCATCCGTTGGAATGGGTGCAAACGGTGACAACGTTGCCGTGGCAGCATCTGGTGATCTTCCGCAAGCCGCCGACTGAATTGCCCGAGCCGGCCGGCCGGCGGCCCTGAGCGCGGGCTCGCGCCTTGGGTCACCGTAGATTACTTGGCGAACTCGATACAGCGTGTTTCACGCACCACGGTTACGCGAATCTGGCCCGGGTAGAGCAGGTCCGCCTCGATCTTGCGGGCGATGTTGCGGGCCAACGCAAAGGCCGCCGCGTCGTCCACCGCCTCCGGCTTGACGATCACCCTTACCTCCCGTCCGGCCTGCACGGCATAACATTTTTCGACGCCCTCGAAACTGGCGCCGATGCGTTCGAGGTCCTCCAGTCGCTGCAGGTAGGTGGTCATGGACTCGGAGCGGGCTCCGGGCCGGGAGGCGCTGATGGCATCGGCCGCCGCCACCAGCAGGCCCAGGATGCCGTTGTGCGGCAGTTCGTCGTGATGCGCGGCGATGGCTTGCACCACTTCCGGACTTTCGTTGTAGCGTCGGGCCAGTTCGGCACCGATAGCGGCGTGGGAACCTTCCATTTCGTGGTTCACCGCTTTCCCGATGTCGTGCAACAGCCCGGCGCGGCGGGCCAGGGTGACGTCCGCGCCCAGTTCCGCGGCCATCATGCCGGCGAGTTGGGCGACTTCGATTGAATGGTCCAGGATGTTTTGCGAGAAGCTCTGGCGGAAGCGCAGCCGGCCCAGGAGCTTGATGATCTCGGGGTGCATGGGCGGCAGACCCACCTTGAAGACCGCTTCCTCGCCGGCGCGAACGATGGTCTCCTCCATCTCCTCGTTGACCTTCTTGACAACCTCCTCAATCCGGCCCGGATGAATACGGCCATCGGCAATGAGCCGTTCCATGGCCTGGCGCGCCACCTCGCGGCGCACGGGGTCGAAACCGGAGAGCAGCACCGTGCCGGGGGTATCGTCAATGAGCACCGTCACCCCGGTGAGCGACTCGAAGGCGCGGATGTTGCGGCCTTCGCGACCGATGATGCGGCCCTTGATGTCGTGGCCGTTCAGGGACACCGCCGAGGTGGTGGTCTCACCGGCATGGTCCCCGGCGTAGCGTTGAATGGCCAGGGCGATGATCCGCCGGGCCTGTTCCTCCGCCCGGATCCGGGCGCTGTCCAGAATGTGGCGGGTGAGGTCGGCGGCATCGCGCTGGGCTTCCTGCTCAATTTCACGCAACAGCGAGGCGCGCGCCTCACTCTCGGTGAGGTGGGCGGTGGCGGCGAGCGCCTCCCGGCGGCGGGCGAGCAGGGCCTCGGCTTCTTCACGCAGGGCGGCGATCCGGGCCTCGCGTTCCTCAAGCGCCGCGCGGGCCTCTGTCAGGGCGCGTTCCCGTTCGGCAAGGTTCTGGCTTTGAAGCTGGATCACCGTCTCGCGTTGGGTCAGCCGCGCGTCGGCTTTCTCCAATTCCACACGGCGGGCGATGACCTCCTCCTCGACCTGGCGGCGGCGTTGCAGGCATTGCTCCTCGGCGGCAAGCCGGGCCTCGCGTTGGAGGGCTTCGGCCTCGCGTCGGGCTTGTTCGAGCAATTCTCGCTTGCGGACCGCCGCAGCCCGGCCGGCCCGGCGGTCTAGCAGCCGCCATAAGAAAAAGGAGCCCACAAAGCCGCCTCCCAGGCAGACGCCCGCCACGAGCCAGTCCACACTCGCCAGCAAAATCATGTCGTTCTCATCGCCGCACGACCGCGAGCCAGCGTGTCGGCGTCAAAATGCAGTCCACCATCCGATCCGCCGCCCCGGCGGGCACGGTGGCCAGCACCTGCCGGTCCCACGCCACACCGCAGGCGGTTCCATGTGGCGGGCCCAGTAAACGGTCGTAGTAGCCCTTGCCCCGACCCAACCGCCGACCCGCGAGGTCGAAGCATAAACCGGGTACCAGCAGCAAGTCCAGTTGGTTCAACGAAATCAGCGGGCAGTGCGGTGCAGGTTCACGAATCCCAAACGCCCCCACTTGCACGTCGCGCTCCAGCTTGGTCACTGCCGCCGCGTGGTAGGCCCGGACCGTCGGATCGAAGCGGGGCAAGGCCAGCCGGCGGCCTTGTTCAAGGGCGTGCGCCGCCAGCGGCCATAAATCCAACTCGTCCGGCAGCGGCGCGAACAACAGGACACTGCGCGCCGCCCGCCATTCCGGCCGCGTCAACAACAAGGCAACCGCCGTCGCGGAAGCTTGCGACCGTTCTGCCGGAGTCCGGTCGCGCAGCCAGGCCCGCATCTGACGCCGCAAGGTCGCCTTGGCCTCGAGCAGGGTGGAGGTCATGCGCCGGATGGGGAAACCGGCTGGGACGGTTTCGCCGCGCGGGCCATGGCGAACCGCTCGCGCCACTTTTCGACGCGTTCCTTGATCTTGCGTTCCATGCCTTGGTCTGTGGGCTCGTAGTAACGCCGCGTGACGCCGAGGTAATCCTGCGCCACAAAATGCTCGGGATGATCGTGGGCGTACGCGTAGCCTTCGCCATGGCCCAGCCGCTGGGCGCCCGCGTAATGGGCATCGCGCAGGTGCTCCGGCACCGGCAGGGTGCGCCCGCTTCGCACGTCCTCCAGTGCGGCGTCAATTGCCCGAATGCTACTGTTGCTCTTCGGGGCGGTGGCGATGTAGATCGCCGCCTCGGCCAGCGGAATCCGCGCTTCGGGCCAGCCAATAAATTCCGCCGCCTGCACCGCGGCTTGCGCCAGCACCAGCGCCATCGGATCGGCCAGGCCCACGTCCTCGGCCGCGCAAATCACCATGCGACGCGCGATGAACCGCGGATCTTCGCCCGCGTGAATCATCTTGGCCAGCCAGTAGAGCGTGGCGTCGGCGTCGCTGCCCCGCATGGATTTGATGAACGCCGAGATGGTGTCGTAATGCGCGTCGTCGTCGCCGTCGTACACCACGGCCTTTTTCTGAATGCTCTGCTCGGCCATCTCGCGTGTAATCCGCACCCGGCCGTCGGCGTCGCGGGGCGTGGTGAGCGCTGCGATCTCGAGGGCGTTGAGCGCCTTGCGGGCGTCGCCGTCGGCCATGCGGGCCAAATGGCGCAAGGCGTCGTCGTCGGCCACGATTGGGATATGGCCCAGCCCGCGTTCGGGGTCGGCCAGCGCGCGGCGCAGCAGCGCCTCCAGGTCCTCTTCGCCCAGCGGACGCAATTCGAAGATCTGCGAGCGCGAAACCAGCGGGGAGTTGACGAAGAAGAATGGATTGTGGGTGGTGGCACCGATGAGGCGCACCACGCCGCTTTCCACGTCCGGCAACAGCACATCCTGCTGCGCCTTGTTAAAGCGGTGGATTTCGTCAATGAACAGGATGGTGGGCTGACCGGTGTTGGCGAGGCGGTTGGTGGCGGTGGCCAGCTCCCGGCGCAGGTCCGCCACGTTCGACTCGACCCCGCTGAGCCGCACAAACCGGGAGCGGGTCTGCCGAGCGATGATCTGCGCCAGGGAGGTTTTGCCCGTGCCGGGCGGACCGTAAAGGATCAGTGACTGGATGCGGTCCGCTTCAATCGCGCGGCGGAGCAACTGGCCGGGGGCGAGCAGATGCGACTGGCCCGCGAACTCGCCGAGGTCGCGCGGCCGCATGCGCGCGGCGAGCGGGGCGGCGCTACGGGCCGGTTCCGGGGCCGACGCCGCAGCCGGCAGTTCCGGCGCGGAGGTCGTCCCGTGCGGGGCAAACAGGTCATCCGCTGCCATGGCCGGAATTTACCGGGACGGAAGGCCGGGCCCAAACGAAAAAGCGGCCGCCGGGTTCAACCCGACGACCGCCCGCAAAGAAAAGCCCCGCCACAATGCCGTGTGTCACAGTTCCTTTGAACTTGTGAGAAACAGGTGGAATCCCATCGGGGGCTTTCGACTTCCAGTCAAGGCCTGTCGGCGACCGCCCGAAGTCCGGATTCCGATATTTCGAGCTTACGGTTCAAGGACATAGTTTCTAAGCACGCGCAATGGCAGGGCAAAGTCACTGTCCGACGCTTCAAAGAACATTCGCGGTTTCCCGCGCGCTGAAATCTGATGGCGTTGTACCAATCCCGGGCCACAAGACAAGCTCAAAACAACACGGTTCAGCAAGGAGCGAGGCAGGCCCGGCACAACGCGTCCCACCAGCCCCTATTTGGTTTTCGAGGAGGCTTATGCGGGGAACTGGTGGAGGTCGCGGCAAGGCTGGAGGGTGGCGACCCGGGCCATGATTTCGTCCGCGACCTCCTGGTAGATCGCTTTCAGACGTTGCTTGGCGCAAGCTCGCGCCTCGTCCCGCTGGGCGGCGAAGTCGAGCGGCGCGCCATACTTGACCGCCACCGGGCGCAACCGCGGCACGCGCCGGTGCCGACCGTACGCCGCGTACGTGCCGAAGACCCGCACCGGCACTACCGGACAATCGGACTTGATGACGATCAGCCCGATGCCGGCGCGTGCGGGCTGGAGTTGACCGTCATGGGTGCGCGTGCCTTCCGGAAACAACAGGATGGCGCCGCCCGCGAGCAGACGGTCGAGGATGGCCTTCAAGCCGGCGGCCCCCGCGCCCTCCCGGTCCACCGGCACGACCTCCCACGATCGCAGCACGGCGCCCAGCAGCGGATGATCGAACAGGGTGTTCCGCGCCAGAAAGTGGACCTGGCGTCGCAGCCCCGCGCCGATGAGCGGCGGGTCCAGGAAGCTGGCATGGTTGGCTGCCAAGATGACCGGGCCGGAAGCCGGTACCTGCTCCGCGCCATAAAACCGGGCGCGGAAAGCTCCCCGAAACAGCACCCGGGCCGCGCACCAGCCGGCGAAGTAGCTCAGGTTCATGACCAGCGGAGCGGGCGGTCCGGCTCAACGCCGGGCCTTAAGCCGGCGGCGGATTTCGGCCAGGATGAACTCGCTGGTCTGCTGGGGCGTCTGGCCGGAATTGTTCACCACCACCGCGCCCAGCGGGATCATCAAGGGCGCCGCCTTGCGCTGGCTGTCGCGGCGGTCACGCTGGGCCAGGTCTTCCTGCACCCCGTCCGCCTGACGCCGGCGCGTGCGCTCGTCCAGCGAGGCGTCGAGATAGAATTTGAAATCGGTCTCCGGAAACACGTGCGTGCCAATGTCGCGGCCCTCCATGACGAGGTCGCCAAACTGCACGCAGGCGCGCTGGGTCTTCACCATCCATTCGCGCACCTTGGGAATGGCGGCGACCAGCGGCACCGCCGCGCTGGTTTCAGCCGTGCGGATCTCCCTTTCCGGGTAATAGCCGTTGACCAGCAGGCGCACATGGCCGTCCACGCAGGCGAGCCGGGTCTTCCAGCGTCGCAACACCGCGCTGACCGCCCTGGGATCATGCACGTCCACGCCGTGTTGCAGGCAGTACCAGGCCAGCGTGCGGTACATGGCGCCGGTGTCCACGTAAGCGAAGCTCAATGCCCGGGCGACCAACCGGGCGTTGGTGCTCTTGCCGCTGGCGCTGGGGCCATCAATTGCGATGACGAGGGCCTTCTTCAAACCCGGCACCCGTCCGGTGCGTGACAATGTGGAGGTGGGCATGGCGCGTCTGGCGTTGGGTCAGCTACCGGCCAACTCCTCCCAGCCCAGCCGGTGGCCGGCGGCCGGATTGCGTAATTCCACGCCCAGACCGCGGGGCGGCGGGGCGGCCAGTTTTTGGAAGAAGTTCGGGAACGTCTTGCGCACGCAGGCCGGATTCTTGATTTTGATGCCCGGCACCTTCAATCCCAGAATCGCGAAGCTCATGGCCACGCGGTGATCCTGGTACGTCTCGATCTCGGCGCCGTGCAAACCCGTGGCGGCGGGAAAGATGGTCAAGGTGTCCCCATCCTCGACGACTCGCACGCCGCAACGGGTTAACTCGGTCCGCATGGCGGCCACGCGCTCACATTCCTGAACGCGCAGCCGGCCTAGATCGGTGAACTGCACCGGCCGCTCCGCAAACGGCGCCAGCACCATCGCCGTCAGGATACTGTCGCCCAGATCGCGCGCCCGCGACACGGCGTCCGGCAAGGGCAGAAAACGGGGAAACCGCGCGTCCACCTGCCAGCCGGACGCCGGCCAGCGGGCCACGCGCACCCGGCCCGCGCCGCCCAGGAGCCAGTCCGCCGCCAGGAAATAACTGCCGCTTGATGCGTCTGCCTCGATGTCGAACCGGCCGCCCCCGGCCGGAAACGCCGCCAGTAGTTGCCGGGTCATCTCCACGTAAGGCAGTTCCTCGGCGTTGTCGCCGGTCACCTCCACGGTCCAGGCCCCGACGCGGGCGCACAGGAGCAACGCCGAGGCGAACTGCGAGCTTTCGGCCACGCTTACCCGACAGGCGCCCGGCCGCGGACCGGCGCCGTGAATCACGGCCGGCAGGCGGTCGTTTGGCGATTCGACGCGGTAGCCCAGTTCGCGCAAGGCGGCGAACAGCGCCGCCTGCGGCCGCTCATGCATGCGCGGTACGCCCTGCAACCGGTACGCGCCCTCGCCCAGGCAGACCAGCGCGGCCAGAAACCGCGCGGCCGTGCCGGCGTTGCCCACGAAGAGTTCCAACGGTTGCGCCGCCGTGCCGCCGCGTGGCACCCGGCCGCCCTGGCCGTACACGGTCAGGGTACGGTTGGCCGGCTCGCCGGGGTCCGGGGCGACCGTGACCAGGAACCCGAGTTCGCGCAGGCACTCAACCATGATCTCGGTGTCTTCGCTCCACAGCGCGCCGCGCAACTCGGTTTCACCCGCCGCCAGCGCTGCCAGCACCAGCGCCCGGTTCGTGAGACTCTTCGAGCCCGGCACCGTGATCTCCGCCCGCTCCAACGTCACGGGCGGGAGGATTTCAATCAGGTCAGGCAGGGACATGAGCGCGCGCGGTGCACTTACTCGGAAGGGCTGGTGTCCGCGGGCTTGAGCCAGGCCCGCCGGCGCTGACGGGCGGAGGCCAGAATGGTGGCCAGCGACGCTGCATCGCCCGCCGCGATGGCGTGGCGTAACTCGCCCAACGCGCGGGCATACTCATCGAGCGCGCGGGTGATCGGGGCGCGGTTGGCGAGGAAGATGTCCCGCCACATCTCGGGCGAGCCGGAGGCGATGCGGGTGCCGTCGCGAAACCCGCCGGCGCAGAGTTGCGCCTGTTCGCGCGGCGCGGCGGGATCCAGCACGAGGTTGGCCAGCACCGTGGCCAGGGCCTGGGGCAGGTGGCTGCTACGCGCGACCAGTTCGTCATGGACTTCCGGGGCCAGCCGCAGCACGCGGGTTTCGAGCGCCCGCCAGAGTTCCTCAACGCGTCCGACCGCGGCGGGCGCGCTGGCCGGCGTGGGCGTGACCACACACACGGCGCCGGTGAACAAGTCGGCGCGGGCCGCCGCCACGCCGGTTTGCTCGGATCCGGCCATCGGGTGGCTGCCCACGAAATAGCCGCCGGCTCCGGCGAAGATTGGCTCCAGTTCGCGCACCACATCGGTTTTCACGCTGCCCACGTCGGTGGCCAATGTGCCGGGGTGGATGAACGAAACAGCTCGTTCGGCCAGAGCGCGCATCTGGCCCAACGGCGTGCACAAGACCAGCAGGTCGGCGTCGCGAACCACCGCCTCCAGGTCGGTGCCGGCCGCGTCCACCGCCCCGGCGGCCAGGCACTCCGCGACCGCGGCTTCGCGGCGGACATAGCCGTGGACACTGCCAGCCAGGCCACGCCGGCGCAACGCCAGGCCGAGCGAACCGCCCAGCAGGCCGACGCCGAGGAGGGCAACCTTCCGGAATAACACGCAGCGCAGTTTCCGAACGGGCGCTCGCGACGGCAAGCGACTTCTGGCGGGTCTCAACGGATGGGTGCGGTTCAGGGACTCGTCTTTCCCGGAGAGTCCGGATTCCTGGTTCTTCGTTTCTGATTTTCGGGTCTTGGCCCTGACTTGCATGCTCGATTGCGGGTCGAGACTCGCGCTTTGGTCCGCGGATTTGTTCCTCCCGCCTTGTTGGCTTCCCTATTCCTCCCGCCCCTGGCCAACGGACTCGGCGAAAACAAAAGAGACCGGGTTACCCCGGTCTCTCGCGTTACAGATGGTCAGACCCGCCTTACGGGCTGCGGGAGCGGAAGTACCGCTGTGCGGCCGACGGGGCGGTCGTGTACGGGCTGGTTGCCCCGGTCACATCGCTGTACGGGCCGGTGATGACGTCGGCGCTTTGCAGCACGCCGGTGTACTGGATTACGACCTGGCCCTGGGCGTTGCGGCTGATGCCCTGGAGCGTGGGTTGGACGACCTCGTCGGTTGCGGGCACGAACACCAGGTAGTCCACGTCACCACTGCTGTAGTTCCAGCGGATGGTGTTCTTGCCGCCGATTTCGACAGTCTTGATCGCATTCGCGTCGTCGGTCAGGGCAACGAGATTGTTACGACTCCAACCGCCGGTGCCCACGGAGTTGAAGCGACCGAGGGTTTGAACCGTTTGGTTAGCCGTGCCCACGCCGGCGGTCACGATGCCGAGGTTGCTGTTCAACTGGTTTGCCCCGAACCCGTCATAGGACTGGGCGGCAAATACCCAGTACTTCTTGGCCGGAGTCGGGAACGTGCGGGTGTAGTTACCCCAGTCGCCGCCGTCTATCCAGCCGATCTTGTAGTTGGTGGTCATTTCCCACTCGCCCATGCGGGTCATGGAGAACTGGCTGCCCGCGCCTTCTTGAGCCATCGGGGCGGCGGTTCCCCCCTCGAGAACGCTCCCGCCACGATACACCGGGCTGTCGGTCCCGTTGTTGCTCAGGTAGTCCACGCCATGGATGGCGTCCAGACCGGCATAAGCGCCACCGAGATACGGCATGACACTGGCCTCGGGTAGCGACTTGCCACCGTCGTAATCGAAGTCCTCGGCCTCGATGGCGAACACGCCCGTGGCCTTGACCAGCACGTTGACCGCCGGGCTGCGCACCGAGCCGTTCTTGTTGCTGGCAAAGCACCAGTACTGACCGGTGTGGGTGGGTTTCGCGTTGGCGATCGTGTAGCTGGCGCTGGTGGCGCCGGGAATATCCCGGCCATTAAGCTGCCACTGGTAAGCCGTGGCGCCGTCAGCCGTGATCGTCAGGGTATGGGTCGCGCCAGCGTCCAACGTGACGGCGGCCATGGCTGTGGGATCGGTGATCACCGGCGGCAGGGCGGCCGGGTCCACATAAATACCCACGCGATCACCCGTCAGTGCCGATACGGTGCCATTGGCCGGGGTGGCTTCGCCTTCCAAGATGTAGGTGACTTCGCAACCGTCTCCCCCGCCGCCTTCCTGCCACAGGGCTTCCATGTAGTAGGTCCGGTTGGCCTGGAGGGTGATTGTATTGAAGTTCGGCCACTCGGTCTCCGCGTATGTATCCGAACGTTGCTCCTCGGTGGCGGAACTCCACTCCCGGTTGTTGCTCCAACTGGCCTCGGCGGCGATGGCCTTCTTGTTCGCCGGGTTGTCGTCCGTGCTCAGGAACAGCCGCGCGTTGTCGTCCACGGTGATGATGAACACGTAATTGCCGTTTTGCGGCGGCTTGAACCAGGCGTAGCCCCGGGCGCGGTAATTGTCCGCCAGGCCGCGACCGGATTCGAACAGGCTGGTGGTCCAGGTCACGTTGGGCGGGGGCAGGGCGTTGTTGGCGATGTCGTCAATGAACTGGGTGATGCTGCCGGCGCCGTCGTACCGTTCCCAAGCCACCAGGCCGCTCTTGAAGACCGCACTGTTAAACTGGACGGTCGAGTTGGCCGCGATGGTGTTGGGCGTGGCCGCCATGTCCCTCACGTTGTTCACGGTCAGGGTGTACTTCTGGCCGCCGGTCTGACGGGATGTGGTGAGCCGCACGGTGCTGTCATTGATCATGGCCGCGCCGCTCACGCTGATGCCGCCGCTGATTTGGTAGTTGCCGGTGGTCGTCGCGCTGGTGGGGTCCACCCGCTCGGAGAACTCGACCCGCACGCTGGTGAAGTCGGCCCCGCCGTACGCAGCCACCAAAGTGGGGGCTGTGGTGTCTTTGTTGACCGTCAAGGTGGCCTCGGCGCTGGTCACCGTGCCCTGTCCGCCGGTCACCACCACGCTGTACCGTGCGCCGCTGTCCGCAAACGAGGCAAACGGGATGGTGTAAATCCGGCCGGTTTCGTTGGGGAGGTCCACGCCATTGCGCCGCCACTGGTAGGTGTAGGGCGGCGTGCCATCGGCCACGACCTCGAAGGTGACGGGTCTGCCCTCGTCCACCGTCTGGCTGGCCGGCTGGGTCACGATTTTTACCGGGCCGCTGGTCTTATCAATGGTGGACAGATACTGGCCAGGGATGGGCAGGCTGGGGTCGAGGAGAAAGTTGGGGTCCTGCACCGCCACGGCCAGGTTGTCCCCGCCGCCCCCTTCCTTGGAGACCGCCTCGATATAGTACGCACGATTGGCCTGGAGGGTGATCTTCGCGCCCCCGTTGACCGGGTCCCTGGTGGGCCACTGGGTGCCGGTGAAGGTCTGCGAGTTCTTTGCCTCGACCGTGCTGCCGCCACCGATGGTGGTGAAGGCGCGCACAGGGCTCCAGCCGGCTTCCTGGGCAATCAGCTTCTTGTTGGCGGGGTCGGCGTCGGTGCTCAGGTAGAGGTTCGCGCCGTCATCGGCTGCCAGGTAGAAGATGTAGTCGCCATTGGCCGGCGGGTAGAAGTAGCCAATGATCTGTGTACCGTAATTATTGTACACGTCCGCCGGGGGTGGGGTGTTGAGGTCCGGCGGATTGGAAACTGGCCACTCGAAATAAGGCGGGTAGTCCACCAAGTCGGGGTTGTTGGGGAACTTGGGACTGGCGGTGAGGTCGGCGACGGTGGTGCCGCCACCGATGTCGAAGAAGGCTTTTGCGGTGATGAAGCCTTGTGGGCTGGGCGGGGCGGCGGCTTGCGCCAGTACCGCTCCCAGTGCGAGAGCGCCCATTGCCGAGGCGATTGCGCTGATGTACTTGCTGCCCATAGGGTTGGTTGGTTTGATCTGGTTAGTGTCGCTCCGTCACACTGCCCGGCCAAGACCGTGGGGATTGACCCTGCGTACCTGTGTGCTGGACAAACATATGCAACGGAATTGGTGAATATATGCCGCGCAGCGGCGGCGGCGGCAAGGAAAAAGTGGCGTTTCGGCAACAAAAATGGGCCAAAGTGAACTCATGGGGGCATAACCGCACCCCCAACGGTCATCCTTGTATGCGTCGCATCCCAGCCGCTGAGTCATCTCCGGCGGCTAATCCCATCACCGTGCCCCCCTGTTGTTGATGCCGCGGGAAAGGGGTGCGCCGCATAACAAAGGGCAAGGACGCGATCTGTCGCCTTGCCAAATGGAACGGAAGGCGGTTTGATGCCGTCAGCGCCCGCCCGGCTGGGTAGCTCAGTTGGTAGAGCAGAGGACTGAAAATCCTTGTGTCGGCGGTTCAATTCCGCCCCCAGCCACCAACCCCACCGGGGCTCCTCGTCGCGGATTTCCGCCTCAAACGTCGCAAATCTGGACGCCTTGCTGGAGCGAGGTAAGCGGGTCGCGTTTCGGGATGAATTCCTGCGCCACAAACCCCTTGAACCCCGTCTCCACAATCGCCCGCATGATGGCCGGGTAGTGCAGCTCCTGGGTCTCGTCTATCTCGTTCCGGCCCGGCACGCCGCCGGTGTGGTAGTGGGCGATGTACGGCGCGGCCGCTTCGATACCCTTGGCCTGGTCGCCCCGGATGGTGCGGATCACGTCCCCCTCCATGATTTGCATGTGGTAGATGTCGTACAACAGCTTGAAGTGCTCTGAGCCGACGCGCTTGCACAGCGCCACGCCCCAGGCCGTGTGGTCGCACATGTAGTCCCGGTGGTCAATCTTGCTGTTGAGCAGTTCCATCACCGCCACGACCTTGTATTTTTCGCAGATGGGGACGATGCGTTTCAGACCCTTGGCGCAGTTTTCCAGCCCCTCCTCATCGGACATGCCCTTCCGGTCGCCGGAGAAGCAGATGATGTTCTGGAACCCCGCGGCGGCAACCTTGGGCGCGGTTTCCTCGAAGAATTTTACGATCTTGTCGTGGTTTTCGACGCGGTTCAGGCCGCTGGAAATGCCGCCGGGCACGCCGCTGACCATGGCGCAGACCAGGCCGTGCTTTTTGAGCGTCGGAAAATCGTCCACGGTGAGCAGCTCGACCGACCGGAGGCCGATCTGCCTGGCGGCCTGGCAGAACTCATCGAGCGGGATCTTGCCGTAGCACCATTTGCAGACCGAGTGGTTGATCCGGCCTTTGAGCGCGCTGGCGGCGACATCCGCAGCCTCCAACCGGCTGGCGAGCGAGGCGCTGGCGAGCGCTACGGCCGAGGTGGCGGTCGCTTTCAGGGCGGTGCGGCGGGAAAGTTTCGTTTTCATGGTTTGACGTGAGTTTTCAGGATTTCGGCGGGGTCAGTTCACGCCAACCCTGCCCGTACGTCAAACGGTAAAGCTGACGGAAGGACGCAAACGACAACCACAAATGGGCCTGAATACACCCGGATGCAAACCGGCATGAAATTACTGGCAGTTTGCCTCCACGCAGGGCGACAGGTCACTGGGTGGCCATCCACCTGAGTGCTCCACCCAAAACCAGATCCGGGACAGGAAATTCGTAATACCAACACGGATGTCATTGTTTATCCCGCCAGACTGAGGCCGCAAAGCGGCGCAAAAAGCTCCCGGCTTGGCGCCTTGGTTTTGTCTGAGCCTTTTACGGCCTTCACCCTCGAATTGCGGTTGTGCCGCGCGGTGTTCACTCGTGTCCCTCAATGGTTACAACACCACCCAGGCCTCAGTCCCGCGGGTGGACAGGCTCGGCTGCCAGACGGGCGAGGCAGGCTTTCAGGGCATCCACGACCTGCCGGGGCTGTTCGCCCGCGGTTTCGCCTTCGCCCAGCAGCACGCGCGCAATCTGGTCCGCGCCGACCCAGGTGGTGCACAGGTGCCCGACCACCTTCCCGCGATTTTGGGCGCGGGCGTAGTCCAGCAGCGCCAGCGCGGCGTCGCGGTTGCGCCAGCTCGAGGGTAGCACGCGGAAGCCGCGTTCCTGGAAGAACGGCACCGAGGGGTACTCGGCGCGCGGTTCATAATGCCAGTCGCAAATGATGATGTCCTTTGGGATAAGCTCGATGGCCGGCGCAGTGCCATTGCGGCTCGCCTCCCATTCCCCATATTTCATCGTTGCGTCGTCCAGGAGGCGATCGCCCCACATCAACATCTCCACGCGGCGTTCGCCGACGAGATGGCGGTGGTAGTCGTTCACCGCCCGCGCAAAAAGCTTCGCGGGGTCCTGGCCGCGGCAACGTTCGCACTGTTCGTGGCCGATGAGAAACACCTCGTCCATGCCCACGTGCAGGGCGTCCGCCGCGAAAGCCTCGAGCAGTTCGTCCATGAGCGCGAAGACCACCGTGTTTACCTCGGGGTGCTGGGGGCACCAACTACGGCAGTAAATGCCCGGATTGTCCGGCGGAATCCGCGGCGTCTCGTCGAACTCGGGGTACTTTGCGAGCAGCGGCGCAGTCTGCTTGGCCCAGGATTGGTGGCCCAAACAATTGAACAACGGGATCAGCCGGATGTGGTTGCTGCGGCACACGCTGGCGAACTCCCGCGCCTGTTCGCGCGTGAGGGCGCCCGGTTGGGCCAGTTCGGGGTGCGACCTCCAGGCGAAGCGGTAGTTGATTTCGAAAACGATCAGGTTCACGCCCTGCGGCGCGAGCCGCTCGACAACGGCGCGCTGCACCAGCGGCAGCCGGGCGGCGTCCGGCGCCATCAGATGCACGCCGCGCCAGGGTGGACCCGGTGGCGACCCGGCCAATGCGGAGCGCGGATTCAGGGTACAAGCCGCCAACCATGCAAGGATCAATAAGCGAAGTCTGGCTTTCATGGAATGGACGAGTCATATCCGGCCCAGCCGGACCCGGCAAAGCGAATTCGTCTCCCGATCGCAAAGCGTCAGTCGGTCGCAGTGGTGCGGAAATCCCTTCGAGGCTTGCCTGATAAATTCCAGGGCTCGACGGGTCTCGCCCACCCAAGACTGACCGGCTGCCCCGGCTTGAGCAACGAAGCTCGTGATGTAACCCGCCGCCGCGGCGCTTCGTCTGGTTCCGGCGTTGCAGAAAACGCAGTGAAAACAAAAACACGGAGACAAACAGCAGTTATGAAACAGATGCGATGGTTGAGTGTGATGGGACTGGGCGCGGCCCTGGTGTGCGGGCCGCTGGTTTTCGCGGCCGACGAAAAGCCGGCCGGCCAGGCGCCCCGGAGGGCGGGTCCGCCTCCCGCGGGTGAACGCGGCCCCGGCATGGGACGCGGCAGCGAAGAGTGGCTCAAACGCCTGACCGAGGAACTCAAGCTGACCGAAGCGCAGAAGGAGAAGGTGGAGGCGAACCAGAAGGCGCAGAGGGAGAAAATGGCGAAACTGCGCGAGGACACGAGCCTGACGCCGGAAGAGCGCCGCGAAAAGATGCGCGCCATCCGCGAGGAGAACGACAGGAAGATGAAGGAGATTCTCACTGCGGAGCAGTATGAGAAATGGCAGAAGTTGCGCCAGGACCGGCCGGCCGGTCCGGGCCGCGGCGCGGGCGAACGGCGGGGGCCCGGCCAGGGTCAGGGCCCGGGAGCAGGCGGCGGACCGCCCCGGGGCAACGCCCAGTAACCATTCGCTTCAACGACTTTCACGCGAGGGCCGGACATCGGTCCTCGCTTTTCGTTCCGGCTCGAGAGCTGCGTGACGGTGGCTTCAGACTGAAGGATCGGATCAGACATAGCGCACGGCGTCCAACCTGCTCCGCTTCGGTTTTCGGGTTCAGCGCAGGTCGGCGGCGAGGGATCGTCGGGTTAAAACGGCTGGAGCCGGCCACACTTCAAGACGCTGTGCGCTCGCTGAGGAGATCACACGGGCAGCAGCAAGCCGAAGCCCGGCCGTGTGACGGTACGTTCAGCGCCAGGTGTCGCGGGCCGGATCGTGGTCGGGATTAGGCGTCGGCATTTGCGCCCCCACGCGTTCCCGCCAGGCCAGCCAGGTCGCGTTGCAGGCGGCGTGCCCGCCGCGGCTCGGCCTCGACCAGGTTTTGTGACTCGAGCGGATCGCGTTTGAGGTGGTACAACTCCAGCCGCCCGGTTTCGAAAAACTCGAGCAACTTCCAGTCGCCCGCGCGGACCGCGCCGTACGGTGTGGCGCCGCCGGGATGGTAATGCGGATAATGCCAGAACAACCGGTCACGTGTCAGCGCGCGCCCGCCGCGCAGCAACGGCACGAGCGATACCCCGTCCACGACGTGACCGGGTGCGCTCGCGAGGCCGCCAATTTCCAGCAGGGTCGGATAAACCCGAAAAACTAAGTTGAGGTGGTTTTCATAGGGGTTGGAGGGGCATCCACTCAGGTCGAGAGGCTCAAGATGGAGCCGCCGGAATCCAACTTCTCCGCAGTTGGTTTTCGCCATTGCAAGATGGCTTCCCGCAACGGCTGGCGCCGCTCCAGCCCACCCCAACTCAGCGACAGATACAGCACCGGCTGCCGCCCGTGCCGGCCCAACACCGCCCCACACAAAAAGACCTGCGCCCGCAAGGTGGCTGGCTGGCGATACGCTCCCTGCCCGCCAGCCTGCTGGAACAAGCTCAACAGGTTGAAGGTCGCCACCACCGCCAGAAACGCCGCTTCCGTCGCAAAGAACTGCTGCGTGCAAAAGTCGTCCG